>Ga0075434_100000728_pt1 | contig 25807 bp, 21 predicted proteins | sample RhiMethybrSRZTD3_FD_75298 | JGI IMG/M metagenome (GOLD analysis project Ga0075434, IMG submission 75298) | Populus rhizosphere microbial communities from Tennessee, USA - Rhizosphere MetaG P. TD hybrid SRZTD3 | ecosystem: Host-associated > Plants > Roots > Rhizosphere > Soil | place: USA... | reverse complement strand
AAGTACCGCACTGCGTGCAACGGATTGACGGCCCCGAGTACTCGCGGGTCGCGCGCGATCCAGACCGCGCCCAGAATCGCGATGGTCAAGAACCAGATGATGATGATTGGGCCGAACAGCCCGCCGACTCGATGCGTCCCGTACTGCTGAAACACGAACAGCAGCACCAGAATCACGACCGAGATCGGAACGACGTAGGGTTCGAAGAGAGGCGTCGCGACCTGCAACCCTTCGACTGCGCCAAGCACGCTGATAGCGGGCGTAATCATCCCGTCGCCGTACAGCAACGCCGCTCCGAAGATACCCAGACCGACGAGCACCGCGATGTGCGCGCCCTTCGTTGTTCGGCGCGGCGGCAGCAGAGCCGTCAGGGCGAGGATGCCGCCTTCGCCCTGGTTGTCGGCGCGCATGACGATCGCGATGTATTTGATCGAGATGACGATGACGAGGGCGTACACGATGAGCGACAACACGCCGAGGACGTTTTCCTCGGTGACCGGAACGCCGTAAGGACCGTAGAAGCAGACACGAACGGTGTAGAGAGGGCTGGTTCCGATGTCGCCGTATACGACGCCGAGAGCCGTGAGCGTGAGGGCGAACAGTCGATTCGATCCGGCCTTTCCGGATCCAGGTGCGCTCATGATGCCGTCACAAAACACCGAGCATAGCACGCACGAGTTGGACGACGGCCCGTTCACGTCATCCGGTTTGCAGCAGCCATCCCCGAGCAACGCGACATCGTTCAGCTATGGGAGGAAGCAGCAATGAAACTCAGGAGTCTTCTCGCACTGGCATTCGCTGGCGTGCTGATGGCCGGATGCCACGGCAACCGGACGTCGAACGCCATCGCCACGAGCAATGAGGCGGGTACCACTGGTACGGCGGGCGGCGGAATCAGCACCAGCGACAAGAACTGGGTCAGTGATCAGCTGTCGGACGGAATGGCTGAAGTCGAACTGGCCAAGCTGGCCAAAGACCATGCGACCAGCCCGGACGTAAAACAGTTCGCTCAGATGATGATCGACGACCATACCAAGGCGGGCGATCAGCTCAAGCAGATCGCGGCAACATACGCCATCCCGCATGACGCCAAGATCGACGACAAGCACAAGGACCTCATGAACAAGCTGTCGAACGTGTCAGGTCCTGACTTCGACAAGGAGTACATGAAGGCGATGATCGACGATCACGAGGACGCGGTCCGGGACCTCCGCTCACGCGTGGACGAAAATCGCAGCCTGTCCGATCGCATCACCGGTAAGAACCCGGAGAATCCCGCGAGCGTGAAGCCGGAGGCGGCGGATAACCATGTGGACGCCAGCATCAACCAATGGGCGGCGAACACGCTGCCGACGGTTGAGCAGCATCTGGATCGTGCAAAACAGATCAAGGACATGCTCGACCACAACAAGACGACAGCCCGCGGCACGACGGGCAGCGACGAGAGGAAGAAAGCGGCGGGAACTTCGAAGTACTGACTGGCGGGTGGCCGAAGCGGCCCCTGCAAGCTGGCGCACGGGCGGAGGCCGCCTTCAGGCGGCCCTTCCCGGCAGCCAGAGCGAGCGGACCGTCAGCTCGCGATGGTCCAACCCCGCGGCTTGATCGAGCGTTTGCAGCAGCGGCGGCAGATCGATCGCAAAGCGCCACTCATCTGCCCGTCCGCCGGCAGACGTGACGCGCCCGGCTGTCTCGTCCCACCATGGTGCGATGCCGCGAGCGATTGGCTCGAGGATCAGGACGCGTGCGCCGCGGGCAGCGGCCGAAAACAATTGCTCTTCGGCCCGGGTGCGCGCATGGGCCGGCAGCTCGTTCAACACGTACGCCGCGATGACGGCGCCTCCTTTCTCCACACGCGGTAGTCGAGTGGCGTCACCTTGACGTGCCGAGCCTTTCACACCGAGAACCCTATAGGTCCATCGGGCTTCGTCAACTGCCCATGGATGACGGTCCACCCCTGCCACGGCGGGTGGTCCGCCGGCCGCAATCGCCCACGCCGCCCCTGCCGCACCGGTGCCGCAACCGATATCCACGATCGTCGACGGAGGCGGCTGAGTCGCGTCTTCAATCGACTGGAGGACGTGGCTCGCCGCCAGGAAATGAAGCGGCGCATAGAACAGCGCGAACGCGGCGCGCTTGCCGGCGCTGTCGAGTGGTCCGCCGCGCGCGACGGCATGCCGCCGCTCCACGTACGCAGACGACAACGCGCGCAACGCACGCGTTACTTCCGGCACACGCAGATCGGCGAGATGGCGTTTCTCGAGCGCGGCGACCCAGTTCTCGAATCGCATGCAATCACGATAGCGTAGGGCGACGCCCATGGAGTGTGTGATCCTGATCGGGCTGCCGGCCTCCGGCAAGTCAACGTTCTTCCGCGACCGCTTCGCCGGCACGCACGATCATGTCAGCAAGGATCTGCTGAAGCACAATCGCCGGCCGCAGCGGCGCCAGGAACAGCTCATTGCCGAATCGCTCGCATCGGGCCGGTCAGTGGTCGTCGACAACACCAACCCGAGCGTCGCGGCGCGCGCAGCGATCATCGCGGTTGCCCGTACACACGGGGCCGACGTCGTCGGCTATTTCTTTCCAACCGAGGCGGCCGATGCACTGAGACGGAACCGCGCCCGTCAAGGACGCGAACGGGTTCCCGACGTGGCAATCTTCACGGTACGAAAACGACTCGAGCCTCCGGCGATCGAGGAAGGCTTCGATCGCCTCTACACGGTGCGGCTGAACGAGGCTGAACGGCGTTTCGTCGTGGACGCTATGAGCTAGCGGGCGGTTCGGAAAGCGCGGAGATCTCGTGCGTTCTGCTCTCCGGCGTTTCAACGATGATGGTATTCCCACCGTCGTGCCGCGCACGACGCAGCGCCGCGCCCGCCAGACGCATCATCTCGTCTGGATCGGGTCCCTTCGCAGTGAAGCAGGCCATGCCGATGCTCGCAGTGATGCGAGTCCTCGGGTACGCGCGGCCGAGCTCTGCGATCTCGTCGACCAGGCGCCGGCCGATTTTCTCGGCATTGTCCGGCGCGCAGTTGTAGAGGAGCAGCGCGAATTCGTCGTTCTCGAGCCGCGCCGCGAGGTCGCCCATCCGCGTCGTCAACGACAGCGACGTCGCAATCGCCCGCAGAAGCTGATCGCCTTCGATGCGCGAGTACGACTCATTGAGCGCCTTGAACCCGTCAACATCAAGCCGCGCAATCGCGAGACGCTCGCCGGTGCGGCGGCCGCGCGCCTCGGCTTTCTGCAGGGCGTCGATGAACGCGCGACGGTTGCACAGCGAGGTCAGCGGATCTGTGCGCGCGAAGCTGCGTTCCGTCTGCAGCAGCTCGTTGACCCGGTCTTCGAGTGCCTTCACTTCCTCGCGGCGGGCGTGCGCCCGCGCGATCAACGGCGGCGCGAGTACGAACGCGCATCCCCACAGCACGGCCTGTGTCACCGCCAGCTGATCGATCCCGTTCCATTGAATGTCTGTGATGAACCTGGCGGCGGTGGCAACGACGGCCACGACAAGGCCGTGACTTCGACTGACGTACCACGTCGATCCGATCACGGGGACGAAGTACAGGATCGAGAAGGGCAGACGTGAGCTGATTGCCGCATCAAGGATACCGACCCCGGCGACCATCGCGATCGCGCCAGCCGTTCGGAGGGAACCGGCCATCAGCCACGCAGAGTATGCAGGGCCGGCGCTTCGCTGTCAAAACCTCAACCGGGGTGGGGTTGGCTAGAATAGCCGGGAGGAGGATCGCCGATGCGATCGACATGTGCGTTTCTTGCAGTCGTCTTGTCCGTCCTTATTGCCGTCCCGCGCGCTTCTGCGCAGGTTCATGTGGCGGGGCAGCAGGTGCTCGATGCCGCCGTGCAGCAGCACGTGCACGCAGCCGACCAGGACCGCGAAATCGTCCAACAATTTCTCCATCGCACCGACGTCAGGGCGCTTGCTGGAAAGTACGGGATCGATCTTCGCCGCGCCGAGAGTGCCGTGGCGACGATGAATGCCGTGGACCTCGCGACGGCAGCGGCGCAGGCTCGTGAGGCAGATCGGGCGCTCGCGGGCGGCGCGTCGACGGTCACCATCTCGACCACAACGATCATCATCGGTCTGCTCATCTTGATCCTGGTGATCGTGGCAGTGAACTGACCGTGCCACGCGAGCTGCGCGTGGCTCGACTTGGCCCGGGGCGAGTCGTTGCGCTGCTCGCGTTCTCGTTCACCCTTCTTCCTTCGTCCGGTCGGCCGCAATCGCTGACGCTGCTCGAGGTCCCGTTCATTGCGCAATCCGAGCTGCTGTGCGGGGGCGCGGCGGCTGCGATGGTGATGCGCTATTGGGGCGAGCGTGGGATCGACGCCGAGGCATTTCAGCCGCTGATTGACCGGCGCGGCGGCGGAATCCGCACCGACGTGCTGACGTCTGGTCTTCGCGCGCGCAAGTGGAATGCGGTCGCGGTCGAAGGTTCGGCCGACGCGCTCGCACGCGAGCTGCAGCGGGGAAGGCCCGTCATTGCTCTCCTCGAGGATCATCCTCGCGTCTATCACTATGTCGTCGTCGTGGCGCGCAGTGCCGGCGGCGTCGTCTTCCACGATCCGGCGCGGTCGCCGTTTCGCGTGGCGAGCGTGGTGGAGTTCGACAAGCGCTGGGCGGCGACGAATCGATGGATGCTCGTCGTGACACCACCTGCGTCGAGCGAGGCCGAGCGGGTTGCAACAGCCGGCGTCGATCGCGCCGCCGATGCGACCACGAGACACGAGCTCGTGCAGCCGCTCGCATCGGACGCTGTGTGCGATCGTGAGATCGCCGAAGGTGTTCGGTACGCGCAGCAGAACAATTTCGCTGAAGCGGAGCGGACGCTGGCATCGGCAATCTCATGTCCCGGCGGCGCGCCGCTGCGCGAGCTGGCCGGCGTCCGCGTCCTTCAGCGCCGTTGGCCCGAGGCTGCCGATCTGGCATCGGCGGCGCTGGCGCGCGATCCGTCGGACACCTACGCTTCGAAACTGCTGGCGACCGCGCGGTTCGTGACGGACGACAGTCTCGGCGCACTCGACGCGTGGAACCAGGCGAGCGAGCCGCGCATCGATTTGATCAGGGTGGACGGACTGACGCGCACCCGGTACCAAGTGGTCGAGCATGCGATCGGGTTGAAGACAGGGACGACGCTCACGCGCGACACGCTGCTACGGGCACGGCGGCGCTTGAACGATTTTCCAGCGGGATCGGGAACGGTGGATTACGTCCCGCTGCCGTCAGGCCTTGCGGAAGTGCGTGCGACGGTCGTCGAACGCCCGCTGGTGCCGCATGGCGCGTTCGATCTTGGCGTCCTCGCGCTCGCCACCTCCGTCACGCGCGAGCTGTCGACGTCCATTTCCTCGTTGAGCGGCGGCGGCGAGCAGATCGGGATCGACTGGAGATTCTGGGCGCATCGGCCGTTGTACCGGCTGTCGATCGCTGCGCCGGCGCCGTGGCGCGGTGTGTGGACGCTGGGCATTGCACGCGAGCGCCAGCCGTACACCGCCGTATTCGCGCCAACGGTCCACGATGCACTTCAAATTGATGCCGCAGACTGGGCGACTGGCCTGCTTCGCTGGCAGGTCGGCGCCGGTCTCGATCGATGGAACGGCGCGCGGGCATTCGGCAGCGCCTCCGCAGGCGTCAGATTCATTTCCGGCGGCGATCGATTCGATGCGCGTGCACAACTGCGCACGTGGTTCGGCGGTGGCAGCGAGTTCGAGCGCGAAGACCTACATGTTGTTGCACGCTCGTCGCCGGAAATGATGGGTGTCGTCGTACTCGCCGAAGGCGGCGTCGCCGCGGTGACTGGTCAGGCGCCACCCGACTTGTGGCCCGTGGGCGATACGGGACGTGCGCGACCGTTGTTGCTTCGTGCCCACCCAATTCTCACCGAAGGCGAACGTTTTCGAACCGAACGGCTGGCACGCCTGTTTGCCCATGAAACGACCGAGGTGCAACGCTGGTGGGCCGTTGGGCCATTCCGTGCAGGCGTGGCGACATTTGTTGACACCGGTCGGAGTGCGCGACGTGTCTTCGGTGATCCCTTTACCGACGTGGACGTCGGTTTCGGGATGCGCGGCGCGTACCCGGGTCGGGCGGGAGCGCTGCGTCTCGATGTCGCGCGTGGTCTTCGCGACGGCGACACTGCTCTGTCCGTGATCTATACGTCCGCGATCCCGTGATACATTAGCCCCTTCCACAACCAGCTCAGGGGTGCCCCATGTTCCGGTGCGCGACGGTGTTCGTGTGTCTCGCCACGACGACCTTGCTGCTTCTCCCGTCTTCGGCGGGCGCGCAGTACTTCGGCCGGAACAAGGTGCAGAACGGGCGGCTCGAGTTCCGCACGCTTCGCACGGAACATTTCGACATCTATTACTACCCGGAAGAGGAGCGTGCCACGCGGCAGGCGGCGCGCATGGCCGAGCGGTGGTACGCGCGCTATGCGGAGCTGCTCGATCACACGTTCACGCATCGCCAGCCGCTCGTTCTCTACGCGAGCCATCGTGACTTCTCACAGACCAACGTCAGCTCTGGAACAGTCGACGAAGGCACCGGAGGGTTCACCGAGCGGCTCAAATCGCGCATCGTGATGCCGTTTGCGCCGGGACTCGGCGAGACCGACCACGTGATCGGCCATGAGCTCGCGCATGCGTTTCAGATCGACATCGAGAAGCGCTCGCACCAGAACGCCTTCGACCTGCCTGGATGGTTCATCGAAGGGATGGCAGAATACCTTTCCATCGGGCCGTCCAACGCGTTCACCGACATGTGGCTTCGCGACGCGAAGCTGCATCATCGGCTTCCGACGGTTGAACAGCTCGATAACCCGCGGTACTTCCCATATCGCTACGGCCATGCATTCTGGTCCTATCTGGGCCGTACCTTCGGCGACGACATCGTCGGCAGAATCCTGCGCTCGAAGGCGCACGGCGCGCTCGCTCGATTGGAAGAAGTTACGGGCAAGACGCGCGACGAGCTGACGCGCGGCTGGCACGATTCGATTCCTGGCACCGAACTCGACCCGGACATCGTCGTTCAGCCCCGCGCGATCGTCACCGCCGCCGACGGCGGGCGCGTGCACGTGGCGCCGGCGATCAGCCCCGACGGCCGGCAGATCATGTTCGTATCCGAGCGCGATCGGCTGTCGCTCGATCTTTTCATGGCCGATGCGTCGTCGGGAGCGGTCATGAAGAAGGTGATCAGCACAGCCGCCGATCCACACTTCGACAGCCTGCAGTACATCCAGTCTGCGGGTGCGTGGGACGCGAGCGGCCGCAAATTCGTTGTCGCCGCCGTGATTGACGGCACCGCCGCGCTGACGATCGTCGACACGAGCGGCACGCTGCCGAGGCGCGACATCCGGCTGCGTGACCTTGGCGAGATTTACAACCCGAACTGGTCGCCCGACGGGAAACAGATCGTGTTCTCCGCGATGACCAGTGGGCTGTCGGATCTCTTTACCTACAATCTCGCGGACGGCACGCTGACACAGCTGACAAACGACGAGTTTGCCGACCTGCATCCAGCGTGGTCGCCGGACGGGAAAACGATTGCGTTTGCGTCGGACCGCTTCACGACATCACTCGCGGAACTTCGGTTCGGCGCGGTTCGCGTCGCCCTGCTCGATGTTGCGACGAAGATCGTGCGGCCCATGACCGCATCCACGGATGGCGGCAAGCAGATCAGCCCGCAGTGGTCGCCCGACGGAAAAGCGGTGTACTACGTCGCCGATCCCGACGGCGTCAGCAACGTCTACCGTGTCGATCTGTCGTCTGGCGACATCCGGCGCGTCACCTCGGAGCCCGGCGGCGTCAGCGGGATTACCGCCACGAGCCCCGCGCTTGCCGTTGCTTCTTCCAACGGCAAGCTGGCGTTCAATGCGTACCGCGATGGACGATTTGAGATTCAGACGCTCGAGCGGTCGAGCGCAGAGTCGGCGCCCGTGATCACAGCGGGAGTCGTCACGAACACCGCGACCCCCGGCGCGCTGGGCAAGCTGGCGCATCTGCTCTCGGACGCGCACGTCGGGTTGCCGGCCGATGGCGCGTTCCTCACGTCCAAGTACGACGATCGGCTGCGCATCGAGTCGATATCCGAGCCTTACATTGGCGCCGCGATCGGCGGCGCCGGCTTCGTGGGCGGGGTGCTTCGCGCCAACTTCGGCGTCACCTTCGGTGACATGCTGCGCGATCGGCAGCTCCAGATGATGGTGCGTGTCGGCACCAACAAGGACGATCTCGCTGCCCAGGTCGCGTACCTCAATCGGAAGGGGCGCCTCAATTGGGGTTTCCTTGGCGGCTTCGTTCCCGCGCGCTTCATCGGCGCGCGCCGCTCCATCGACCGCGGCGATGCGCAAGTGACGCAGGAGTACTCGAACCTCCGCTACACGCACGAGTTTGCGAGCGTGCTGGCGCGCTACAACGTGAACCGCGCAACCCGTTTCGAGTTCCGCGGCGGAGGCAGGCGAACGGGATACGGCTGGCAGAGGCTGACGCGCGTTACCGACCTCGCTTCCCGGAAGCTTGTCAGCAGCGTGGTGCAGGAGCTTCCTGGTGCGTCTCCCGTATATCTGGCCGAGATGGACGCCGCCTACGTGCGCGACACCGCGGTGCTCGGCCCCACAAGTCCCGTGCTCGGTGATCGCGTACGTCTCGAGATCGAGCCTGCCGCCGGCGGCCTGACGTTCGCGGACGTTCGCCTCGATGCGCGGCGCTACTTCATGCCCGTTCGGCCCGCGACGCTGGCCGTAAGACTGCAGCACACAGGACGCTATGGACCTGACGCGCGCGATAGCCGCCTGACGCCGCTGCTTCTCGGCCTGCAGACACTCGTGCGGGGCTACGACCTGAGTACGTTCGCCGCCGAGCAATGCGGACGTGCGGCGACAACCTGCTCGACCCTCGATCAGCTCTCGGGCAACCGCTTCGCGGTGATGAACCTCGAGGTGCGCGCGCCGTTGCTTGGGCTGTTGACGGGAAATCTCGATTATGGCTCGACGCCTATAGAAGGCTTGGTCTTCGCCGACGGAGCGATGCTCTGGACGCCGCACGCGAACGCGCCGCTCGAACGCGATCGCTTCAGCAGCGTCGGCGCCGGCGTCCGCGCAAATCTTGGTGGTTTCGTGCTGGAGACAACGGGCGTTCGGACGTTCGACAAGCCTCGCAACGGTTGGACTGTCAGCTTTCTGATTCGCCCCGGCTTCTAGCTCCCCACCCTACTTGGCCTGTTCGCACGGCTCGCCCGACAGCACCGTAACGAGAATCAACGGGCGGTTTCCCCGCTTGACGATGCTGTGGCTCGTGTTTCTGGGGATTGACGCATAGCTGCCGGCGGCGAGCGGGGTCTCGCGGCCATTGAGCCGCACAGCGCCCTGTCCAGCGACGACGTAATACTCCGTCTCCGCGCCATCGTACAGACGCTCCGCCTGATCCTGATTCAACAACACGAGCGTCGTCCTCGTGTTGCCGCTGCAGGAGACGAGCGTTTCGCGGCGCGGCTGATTGCCCGACAGTTGCTTCTCCGCGAGATCGACGATCGAGAGCACTTGCGGCATGCCGGGCGGGCCGACGACTGCTGCCGTGGGCTTTTCGACAACCGTGGGAGGCGGTGGAGCGGGTGGTGGCAGTGCAGGGTTCAGCGTGACATCGACACCCGTCGGTTGCCCGGCGCGCACCGTCACCTCGCGTTCGAACGAGATCACTTTGTCGCTATCGAAGCGCAGGCGGTACGTACCGGGCTGCATGCCGACGAAGTTCACCTGACCGCTGTCGTCCGTCACTCCGCTGCGGTCCGACGGGCCCGCAACCGTCACGCGGACGCCCGGAATCGGCAGGCCGCGGGTGTCCATCGCGGTGAGCGCAATCCCTGAGCGCGACGGAGGTGCGGGCGCCGCACGCCGCGGCGCAGGTGCCGCTTGCGCGCCTGCAGGTGCACGCGGTGCCGCGGTTTGCGCGAACGATGCGTCACCGATTAGAAGCGCCAAGCTGAAGCACAACAGCGTAATTACACGCATATTGGAATTATGCCTCGACCCTCGTCGCAGGGATCCTTCAACAGAAGCCGTCGCGTACTGCCGGCGACGCGCGCTCATTCCGAGTGTCTCACCGAGGTGCAGCCAGCCCAGCAAGCGTCGCGATGCGGGAGTATAATCACCGAGGCCGCCAGGGGTATCCCGCGAGGATTGAGAAACACCCTTGGAACCTGATCCATCGTCGCGCTTGTGCGCGATGGTGGACCCACCTTAGCCTTGGCGACGGTGGGCCCGGTTTAGACCGGCGGAGGGAGCGCGGCGATCCCGCCTTCGTTCCGCGAGGAAATCCCAATGATTGACTTTGAAGCTGCGTATCCCAATTCCCGCAAAGTGTACGAGGAACGCGCCGCGCGCCTCACTGGCGAGGGGCCCGAGACGATGCTGCGTGTGCCGATGCGCGAGGTGGCGCTCGGCGGAGGCGAACCGTCGCTTCGCCTGTACGACACGAGCGGCCCGCAAGGGCACGATGTCCGTGGCGGCTTGCCGAAGCTGCGATCGGAATGGATTGCCGCGCGTCGCCGCTCCGGCTTTGTCGGCACGCAACTGCACTACGCGCGGCGCGGCGAGATCACGCCGGAGATGGAGTTCGTGGCGGCGCGTGAAGGTCTGCCCGCCGAATTCGTGCGCGACGAGGTCGCGCGCGGCCGCGCCATCATTCCGTCCAATATCAACCACGTCGAGCTCGAGCCGATGATCATCGGCCGCAACTTCCTGGTGAAGATCAACGCGAACATCGGCAACTCCGCGGTCAAATCGTCCATCGAAGACGAGGTTGAGAAGCTGCAGTGGGCAACCCTGTGGGGTGCTGACACGGTGATGGATCTCTCCACGGGAAAGAACATCCACGAAACGCGCGAATGGATCATCCGCAATTCCGCCGTGCCGATCGGCACCGTGCCGATCTACCAGGCGCTCGAAAAGGCCGGCGGACGTCCCGAGGACCTGACGTGGGAGATCTATCGCGACACGCTGATCGAGCAATGTGAGCAGGGCGTCGATTACTTCACCGTGCACGCGGGTGTCCTGCTGCGCTACGTGCCGCTCACCGCAAAGCGGGTGACCGGCATCGTCTCGCGCGGCGGCTCGATTATGGCGAAGTGGTGCCTTGCGCATCATCAGGAGAACTTCCTGTACACGCGCTTCTCGGAAATCTGCGAGATCATGCGCGCCTATGACGTCTCGTTCTCGCTCGGAGACGGGCTGCGGCCTGGGTCCATCGCCGACGCCAACGACGAGGCACAATTCGCGGAGTTGAAGACCCAGGGCGAGCTGAACGACATCGCGTGGAAATACGACGTCCAGGTGATGAACGAAGGACCGGGGCACATCCCCATGCATCTGATCAAAGAGAACATGGAGAAGCAGCTCGAGTGGTGCAAGGAAGCTCCTTTCTACACACTCGGTCCGCTGACAACCGACGTGGCGCCCGGCTACGACCACATCACCTCTGCGATCGGTGCCGCGATGATTGGCTGGTACGGCACCGCGATGCTCTGCTACGTCACGCCGAAGGAACACCTCGGCCTGCCGGATCGCGATGACGTGAAGGCCGGCGTGATTGCGTACAAGATCGCGGCGCATGCCGCCGATCTCGCCAAGGGCCATCCGCGCGCGCAGGCCTGGGACGATGCGCTGTCGAAGGCGCGGTTCGAGTTCCGGTGGGAGGATCAGTTCAACCTGGCGATGGATCCCGTGACCGCACGCGCGTATCACGACGAGACGCTGCCCGCCGAAGGCGCCAAGGTGGCGCACTTCTGCTCGATGTGCGGGCCGAAGTTCTGTTCGATGGAGCTGACGCAGCAGGTGCGCGATTACGCCGCAACCCATAACCTCACCAGTACCGACGCGCTGCGTGAAGGGATGCGGGAGAAGGCCGAGGAGTTCAAGAAGGCCGGCGAGATCTACGTGAAGAACTGATTTCCGGACCTAAACGTCAGCGCCGCTCGTCATATTCTCCGGGAGGACCCCAGTGGTGGAGCGACGTGACGTCATCGGCGGTGGACTGGCCGCAGGATTGGCGGCGGCGTTCGCCGGGGCCGATGTCTCTGCACAAACGCGGCGGGAGACATCCGATCCGATCGCCGACATGAAGATCGCTGATGCCATCGACAAGCTGCGCGAGTCGATCGAGCGTCAGCACGAAAGCCCGGAAATATTCCAGATACGCGCGCAGCAGCGTACCTTCCTGAAGGCAAATCAGAAGTTCCCTGATTACATGGACGTCGGGATTGATGTCTGGGAACGGATGCACGACTGGCACGTCCGCAACCGCCAGCCACTCACCATCGTTCGGACCACCGACGGGCGTTATGGGATGGCATTCGGCGTGACGACCCTCCTGCTGATGCCGCAGCAGGTAGGCAACTATATTTCGTGGGGCTACGACAATCGCTGATGACCAGCCTGGGAGACACGACGGCACGGGGAAAAATATGGCTCCGTGAGCCCGTGCGTCATGCTCAGCGTTGAATCGGTGTGCCCGGGGGTGGGGGGACGATCATGATGATGGATGGAAACCGGGCCGGCTGAGCACCCGGCTTCGGGTTGGGGTATCCCTCCGAGCCAGCCCATGTCCAGTCCTTGATCGTCACACCAGGCGGAAATGCCATCGTGTCGTCATTGAACTTGCCGACCTCGAACATATGGGTCGGCGGCTCCTGGAACACGAGGTTGCCTTTTTCCTTCAACTGCGTGCGGTAGTACGTGACCAGATCGTTGAACGCGGCCGTTGCGCCGAAGATGTAATAGCGTTGGGCACGTCCCGCGTCATAGGACGCGATGAACTGCGCGCCCGGATAAATCGGGAAACCAAGTGTCGCTTCTGATGGCGTCGCGGGATCGACGGGAACCGTCTGGACGGGCGGAGGTGTCGCTGGCCTCGGCGCCGGGGCGGGCGCCGGCGCCGGCTGCGTCGTGCCCCGAGACTGCGTCGTACCGCGCGGAAACGGCTGCGGTGTTTGCGCCGACGCTGCCGCGACCAGAACAGTGCAGACCAATATCGTCAGACATTCCCGCCGCATATCCGCATTATAGAAGGCGTTGCCTCACCTCACTACAGCTAGGTGAGCCGGTGGGCACCCGCGTCCTCAGGATGCGACTCGTCCGTGCACCCCGCTAAGCACCCCCAGCGTCAGAACTTAATAGATCACATCCCCCGAGTCATTGCCGCTGGCGTGCATCTTGAACGCGCTGCTCGCAGAGTGACTCGCAGCCATAACGGATGCAGGTCCAGGAGGCGACGCGTCGTGGACGATTTCGACATCGCTCAAAGCAAAATCGGCGAATCGGCGCAGCGGGTCGTCGATCGGGCGGTCGAGGAATCACGACGGCGCGATCACGCCCTGCTGACCAACGAACACATCTTTCTCGCGTTCGCGCAAGTCGAGTGGGACACGTTCTCACAGGTGATGCGCGATCTCGAGCTGAACCCCCACGAAATCCTGCAGGCGCTCGAGGAGCACCTGCACGTGCTGCCGACATTCGCGGGACGGGAGCTTCGCGTGGCGCCGGCCACCAAGCTCGTTTTCAAGCTGGCCTTCCATCAGGCCAGCCGCGCGGGACGGCAGACCATCGAATCGTCCGACCTCTTCTCGGCCATCTTCGAGGAGAGCCAGGGCGTTCCTGTCTCCATCATCCGCCACCATGGCATCGAGCCCGAGGTGCTCGTCTCGCGCATCGCCACGCGTATGCGCGACAACGAGCTGCGGGAAGAACGGCTTCGCAAGCGGTTCGAGCTGCCGCCGTTCCTCAAGCATTTCGCGACGAACCTGAACCTGCTCGCGCGGCAGGACAAGGTCGCACCGGTCTACGGCCGCGACAAGGAGATCCAGCAGGTGCTGGAAATCCTCTGCCACCGCGAGCGCTCGAATTCCGTGATGCTGATCGGCGAGCCCGGCGTCGGCAAGACGGCGATTGTCGAAGGGCTGGCGCGGCGGATCGAATTCGAGCCCGACACGGTCCCCGTCCGGTTGCGCGACTGCCAGGTGATCAACCTGCAGATGAACACGATGGTTGCGGGGACGATGCTCCGCGGCATGTTCGAGGACCGCATCCAGAACGTCATCCGCGAGATCAAGGAGCGGCCGAACCTGATTCTGTTCGTCGACGAGGCGCACACGATGGTCGGCGCGGGCTCGGCGCTCGGCGCCCCGTCCGATGCGGCCAACGTGTTCAAGTCCGTCCTCGCGCGCGGCGAGGTTCGCATGATCGGCGCGACCACGTTGAGCGAGTACAAGGAATACATCCAGGAAGACGAGGCGCTCTCGCGCCGCTTCCGCACCGTGCACGTAGACGAGCCGAGCATCGAAGAGACGCGCCGGATTCTCTACAACATCCGCCCGCGTCTCGAGCGCAATTACTCGGTGCGCCTTGTAGATGAGGCGATCGAGACCGCGCTCGAGATGTCGCCGCGGTATCAGCGCCACCTTCACTTGCCGGATAAGGTAATTGGATGGCTCGATACCGCGGCGGTGCGCGCGGAGATCGATCGGCGCTGGGAAGTCACCAGCGACGACATCGTCGAGGTGATCTCGAACGCGGCGCAGATCCCGAAAGACATGGTGTTCCGCGATGTCGGAGACCGGTTCAAGGAAATCGAACAGCGCCTCGGCAAGCGCGTGATCGGCCAGAAGAAAGCCGTCGAGGCGCTGGCAAACCGGCTGGTCTTGAACAAGGGTCCGCTGAAGGACGGCTTCGATCGTCCCGACGGTGTTCTGCTGTTCCTCGGTCCGACCGGCGTCGGCAAGACAGAGCTCGCGAAAGCCGTTGCGGAATTCATGTTCGGCGACGACAAGAAGATGATCCGCATCGACATGTCCGAGTACCAGGATGGCGGCGTGTCTGTGGACAAGTTGATTGGGATGCCACGCGGCATCGTCGGCAGCGAACGCGGCGGGTTGCTGACGAATCAGCTGAAGGACAACCCGTGCTCCGTGGTGCTCTTCGACGAGATCGAAAAGGCGAGCCCGAGCCTGCTGAATCTGTTCCTCCAGGCGTTCGATGAAGGCTGGCTGACGGATGGACGCGGCAAGCGCGTGTATCTCTCGGACGCCATCATCATCATGACGTCGAACGCAGGGTCCGAGCACTTCCGCAAGCTGACCAACCCGATGGGGTTCCGCTCGGGCCAGATGCCGATCGATCAGGTGAAGGGCGAAGTGAACAAGGAGCTCGAACGGCGGTTCCCGCCGGAGTTCCGGAACCGCATCGATCAGGTCGTGTTGTTCCAGCCGCTGACGCACGACGAGGTGCGGGTGATCGCGCAGAACTACATCGAGCAGGTGACGGCGACCCTCAGGCGGTTCAACAAGACCGTTACGATCGAGCCGGACGCGCTCGAGAAGCTGGTCACCGACGGCTATTCGCTCGCCTATGGCGCGCGTTTCTTGAAGCGAGTCATCGACGACCGCATCAAGTTGCCGCTGAGCCAGCGGTGGAAGGAAGGCCACACGTTCCGCGTGACGCTGTGCGACGACCAGATAGCCGTGGAAACCGTCGGACCGCGGCTCATCGCCTCGACGGATCCGGACGCCATCGCGGTGTAAAAGACGCCGGGTGTCGCGCACACGTCCAACGCGACCCCGCGTCATTCAGAACAGCGCGAGGTTCTCGGCGGGCCTTTCGTTATCCACTTCCTTCTTCTCGTCGTCGCGTGAAAAGCGCTCACTCCCGAGCCCGTATTTCTTCTTGCACGCAGCGATCAGCGCGGAGACTTCCTTGCGATAGGCGCTCGGCGCGTACTTGCGGGCGTAGAGCTGGTGATAACCATCCACAAGCTGCGGGTACTCCTGCTGAAGCCACCGCATGAAGTGGTCGCGAGTACCGCCCTCCAAGAACATCACGTTGCAGCCGACAAACCGCGCGCCGTGATCGGCAATCGATTTGACCGTGCGCTCTATCAGCGCCGGCTTCGAGGTGATGCCGGGGACGATCGGATTCATCAGCACGCCGGCATGAATGCCCGCGTCCACCAGTTCGCGGACCGCGCGCAGCCGCTGCATCGGATGCGCGGTGCCCGGCTCGAGCTGCCGCCAGGCGTCCTCGTCCACGCACGGGACGCTGACGCAGACGTTGCAGTCGGCTTTGGCCGTGAGGTCCTGCAGCACATCCTTGTCGCGCACGATCATGGGTCCCTTCGTGATGATGCCGGTGTCGTTGCCATGTGCGCAGAGCGTCTCGAGCGAACCGCGCGTCAGTTTGTAGTAGCCCTCGATCGGCTGGTAACAGTCCGTCGCGGCGCCGACCACGACGTAATCGCCTTTCCATGAGGGCTTGTCGAGCTCCACCTTGAGCATATCGACGAAGTTGATCTTCACCAGGATGATCGACGCGAACTCGTCGTCTGCTCCGAGCTCGAACTGCGTCTGGTAGCGGCGCGCATAGCAGTAGTGGCAGCCGTGCGTACAGCCGCGATAGGGATTGAGCGTCCACTCGAACGGCATCCCTTTGACCTGGTTCAGCGCGGAGCGGCAGCGAATCTCCTGATACCGTGCCGAGTCAGCCCGGCGAGTGGCCTCCGTCAGCGCGTCGGCGCCTCCGGCCTTCACCAGATCGGCGATCTGCCTCAGAGTCGGTTTGGGCTTCCCGAGGTCGAAGAAAAGAGGGGCTGTTTCCATAGGATCGCTGGCGCGTTTCGCGATTTGTTCGCCAGCGATCCTTCTCGATCGACCGCCTCGCGGTCAAGAGCTTTGTTCACGGATTCTGAACGGCGGACGAGAAGCTCAGCGTCACCTCGGGGTGCGCCCGGTCGAGCATGAGCTGAGGCCACGCGTAGGTCCGGCTGGTCGCGTCGGAAAAGGTGACCGTCAGCCGCGGCTCGAAACTCCAGTCGTCGGCGCCATCGGGCGTCATCCGGATGCGCAGCTGAGCGTCATTCAGATCGTTCTTGTTGAACGTGCCCGACATCGGTACGCCCATCGGCGCAATCGATGCGTGGTCATCGAACTTCACGCCGATGCTGTGCAGGTGCGCCATCTCATTCGAACCGCCGTGCAGAATCCACACATCGACGGCGCTGTTGGCGTCCTTGCCGTGGTCGCGATCCAGGAACTGAACCGTGGCGTTCGTAATCGCCTGTCCTGGAACCACGGCGCTCGAAACCTTCCGCGTCGCGCCGCAGCCTGCCGAGATGACCGCCGCAGACAAGACGACGCCCATCACAAATGTGCGCATACGTTTCCTCCTCCACTCATCTGCGGAGGGTGGAAAGCACGCTTGGTGCCGTCAGTGCACCGGCTCACCGTAGGTTGTCGGCGGCGCCGCGCGACGTGGTGGCATCGATCGCGACGCAGGGAGCAGATTCGTTACTCCGGAACGATCAGCGGTGACGATGCGGCCTCCAGGTTGGGCCGAAAACGCGGGATATTTTTGAAGCGTCGCGCAGCCCGACAGGACGCACGATACCGTGATGATTACGCCGACCGCCAGATTCCTCATGGCTGCCTCCTCGGATGCCTGAAGAAACAGCATCAAGGGTGCCTGCGACAGCTCAGGCGGTGATGACGCCGCGCCAGTAGTTCAGCAGGTCGTCGAGCGTTTGATCGAACGGGATCTCGGGATGCCAGCCGGTTTCGCGGCGCAGCTTCGTGGAATCGCCGAGCATCAACGGAACATCGTTCGGGCGCATCAGCGCGGGATCCGTTTCAATCAGCACGTCGACGGTCGACCGTGCCGCCAGCGCATCGAGCACCGATCGCATGACGCGTGCGACACCGGACGAGACGTTGTAGATCGTCGAAGGCGTTCCGTTCCGCATCAGGGTGACGTACGCCCTGGCCATGTCGCGTACGTCCGTGAAGTCGCGCTGCGCGTCGAGATTGCCAACCTTGATGACCGGCTCCGCAAGCCGTTTTTCGATCATCGCGATCTGCCGCGCCATGTTCGGCGCTGCGAACGCCGCGCTCTGCCGCGGCCCTGTGTGATTGAACGATCGCGTGACGATTAGCTCGAGGCCGTCTTCCTCCGCCGCTCGCAGCGCCAACTGTTCCTGCGCCAACTTACTCGTTGCGTACGGGTTCGACGGTCCCACCGGGCTCTGCTCGGTGAGCGCATCCATTGATGGCGCATACACCGTCGCAGACCCTGGGACGACGACGCGGCAGGACACACGGGCGCGGCGTAGCGCATCCAACAGATGATGCGTGGCGAGCACGTTGACCGAGAGCGGAGTGACGGTATCGCGCCACGAGTGCGCCACGTTGGGCGCGCCGGCGCAGTGGATCACCGCCGACGGTTTGATGCGCGCGACGGCGTCGCGCACTTCCGTGGGATTCAGCAGGTCCACCCGCTGCCATTCGGCACGGGGCGCCACGCCGGGAGGCGGCGGCGCAAGATGGGTCCACCCGATCGTATCGGCGTAGCCAGCGAGCGCCTCGACGACATAGCTGCCGGCGAATCCGGCGGCGCCGGTGACAAGAACCCGGTGGTTCACAGCACCGGACCTGAACGCGAACGGAGAAGCGCGAACACGGAAGTGTGAACCGTTAGCGGCCGTATTGCGCCTGATAGTACGACTTGAAGTGTGGATCCTGTTCCTTGATCGGGCGCCACCACCATTCGTTGGCGCGGTACCAGGCCATGGTGTCGCGCAGTCCGTCCGCGAACGGCACCTTCGGTGTCCACCCGAGCGAGCGGAGCTTCGCCGTGTCGAGGCAGTACCGCCGGTCATGGCCGGGGCGATCCGGTACGGGTTTGATGAGCGAGCGCGGCTTGCCGAGGCCGTCCAGAATGAGGTGGGTCAAATCGACGTTCATCACTTCGTTGCCGCCGCCGATGTTGTACACCTCGCCGTTGGTCGCCTTGTCGAGCAGCAGATCGATTGCACGGCAGTGATCGTCGACGTGCAGCCAGTCGCGCACATTCCGGCCGTCGCCATACAGCGGAACCGGAATGTCATCGATCGCGTTGGTGACAAACAGCGGAATCACCTTTTCCGGGAACTGATACGGGCCGTAGTTGTTCGAGGCGCGCGTGATGATCACGGGCACTTCATAGGTAGCCCAGTAGCTGTACGCCAGGCGATCGGCGCCAGCTTTACTTGCCGAGTACGGATTGCGCGGTTTGAGCTCGTCGCTTTCGCGGCTCGCACCGCTCGGAACGCTGCCGTACACCTCGTCGGTCGAAATCTGCACGAACCGGCGAAGACCTTTCGCGCGTCTCGCTGCCTCGAGCAGCACGAACGTCCCTTCAACGTCCGTCCTGATGAATTCGCCCGCGGCCATGATCGAGCGATCGACATGTGTCTCGGCGGCAAAATGCACGACGACGTTCGATCGTTCGACCAGCGGCGCGGTCACCTTCGCATCGCAGATGTCGGCGTGCACGAACTCGTGCCGCGGATGGTCCATCACGTCGTGGAGGTTTTCACGCCTGCCCGCGTATGTCAGCTTGTCGAGCGTGGTGACGTGCCAATCAGCGTGCGCGGCCAGCGCATGGTGGACGAAATTGCTGCCGATGAATCCAGCGCCCCCCGTGACGAGAACTTCAACCATCTTTCCGGGTCCAGTCGTAGGGCAGCGTATCGTGCGGCTCGAGCCGGTATTCGTCGGGCTCTGTGTAGTTGTACGGCTCGGTCGGCACGTTCACGACGATCGCCGTTTCGGTGCTGATGCACTTCCATCCGTGATACACGAGATTCGGCACCTGCACGAGCATCGGATTCTGCGTCCCGATGAAGAACTCGTTGACGACCCCGTTGGTCGGCGAACCGGCGCGGGTATCGACGAGGACGAGCTTGACCATTCCGGCGACGCACGCGAAATGATCGACCTGCTGCCGATGGTAATGCCACGCTTTGACGACGCCTGGATAGGTGGCCGACACATAGGTCTGTCCGAACTTCGTGAAGAACTCCGGATCGTCGGCGCGAAGAATTTCCATCAGCCATCCGCGTTCGTCCGGGATCAGGCGCAGCGGCCTGGTCTTCACGTCGTGAATACGCGGCGGCCTGGCCAGCGTTGCCGTGTACTGCGTCGGTTTCTCTACGCCCATAGGATTACCACCTGATGCCGACCTCCGAATTGTCTCCCAGCATGAACCTGTAGGCGCTCGGCTTGACCGGCTCGCGCCAGATGCGCACGTTTCTGCCGATCAAGCTGTCGATGACGCGGTTCGCCAGGTCGCGAACGGACGACCCCTCGAGCACGATGCTGTGCTCGATCTCCGACTCCCTGATTTCCACATCATCGCCAATCGACGTAAACGGCCCGACGTACGCGTGCACGATGCGTGCGCCGCGCCCGATGATCGCGGGGCCTCGAATCACCGAGCGTTCGATGACGGCGCCCTTCTCGATAACGACTTTTCCTTCGATCCTGCTCTCGGGATCCACGGTGCCGTCAACCCGGCGGTCAAACGTCTCGAGTATCAGGCGGTTCGCCTCCAGCATGTCCTCGAGCTTGCCCGTGTCCTTCCACCATCCGTCGACGATGTGTGGTCGGACCGTGAGCCCGCGATCGATTAAATCCTGGATCGCATCGGTGATCTCGAGCTCGTTCCTGAAGCTCGGGCTGATCCGATTCACCGACTCGAATACTTCGGGCCCGAACATGTAGACGCCGACGAGCGCCAGATCGCCTATGGGCTCCTTCGGTTTTTCGACAAGGCGGATAACCCTGCCGTTCTCGAGCTGCGCCACGCCGAACATCTGCGGATCGGGGACACGGGTCAACAGGATCTGCGCCGCCGGTTTCTGCACGTCGAACTGACGCACGAACTGGGTGATCCCCTTGTTCAACAGGTTGTCGCCCAGATACATCACGAACGGCTCGTCGCCGAGAAAGTCGCGGCTGATCTTCACCGCATGGGCAAGGCCGCGCGGCGCGTCCTGCTCGATGTACTCGACCCTCACACCCCAGCGCGAGCCATCGCCGACCGCGGCACGGATCTCGGCCTGTGTGTCGCCCACGACGATGCCGATGTCCTGGATGCCCGCTTCGGCGATGGCCTCGATGCCGTAGAAGAGCACCGGTTTGTTTGCGACCGGAACCAGCTGCTTTGCGCTCGTGTAGGTGAGCGGCCTGAGACGCGTGCCTTTGCCGCCGCTGAGAATCAGTCCCTTCACGTCAGCGCAACGAGTTGCCGAACGCCCCGAAGAAGTTCGAGAAGGTGCCGAGGCCGGCGAGCACGAACGAGACGTTGATGCGGCGGTCGGAGGGAATCGGCGCTGACGAGACCAGGTGAAACTTCTGAAACTCCAGCTGCAGGCCGCAGCACTGCGCCATGTACGTGGCGAGAACGTTTTGCGTCACGATGGTTGAATGCGTGATGTCCCAGCTAAGCGCGTACGTGCCGGTGAAGTGTCCGGTCGGCGAGTGCAGAGACGTTGACCCTGACAGATAGCTGTTTGGTTTCTCACCACGCGACAGATGCTGCCTGCTGAACTGCAGGCTTCCTGAGCTTAGACCAGCCGACACATTGCTTCCAACTCCCAGGACGGCGAGGCCGAGACCCTGCACGTCGTATTCGACGCGCGTGTTCGCATCAATCCTCGCCGACGGCGACACGCGCGCAATCAACGAGACAGGCGACAGGTTCACGGGCTGGCGGCTGCTATTCGAGCTGGAATAGGCGGTGTCGAATCTGCTCGACTCCGAATTCGAGTAGTACGTCTGCTGGAGACCGACCGTGACGAACTCGCGCGTCTGCCCGCGCGTTCCGTCAACGGTCCTGCCGCGATACATGAAGCGGTTCGTCAGACCGTACGTCAATCGCGACGTCCCGCCGACGACGAAGTCTGAGGTGTCGGTGAGCAGCGGCGTCTGCTTGTAGTTGTGAATCGGCGTCGTGTAATCGAGCGTGAATGCCGGCTCGATGACGTGCTTCATCCGCTCCGCGTACCCGCTGTCCGGCGTATCCCAGATCTTCGTCAACACGGGCCCGACGACCTCGGTGCGCAGTTGGGTATAGTCGCGGATCAGTGAATCGTCTACCGGCAGACCTCGCTGGTCGGCGCTGCGCGAATAGTACGTCATCCGGTGCGCTGCGCTCGTGTTCACCGAAAGATAGGTGAGTCGCGACAATGGGAGGCGCACCGACGGTGCGATATCCACGCGCGCGAGGCTGTTATCCTGCGTGACGATCCCCTTGGCGAGATCGAGGCTGCGGTACGGAAGGAACGCGTACTCGCTGTTCATCGACGCATAGACGGGCGCGCCGAACAGTTGTTGCGGCGCGAGCTGTGCGCTGACGCGAGGCGTCGCGCCGTACAGAAAGGAGCTGGTGTCGTTGTTGAACGTTTCATTTCGCTGATACAGCACCGTCGTCGAGAGCGGGCCGAAGATGTCGCTCGCGCCGGCTTCGATCAACCTGTTGCGCCGCGAGGCTTCGTAGATGTTCTGGTGATACAGCTGCTGTGTGAGGACGTCCGAAAAGTAGTCGAGGCGCATCCGCGCCCGGGCGGCGCCGCCAAGCGCCTGCGTCACGGCGCCGGTGAATTCATAGCTCGTCTTCGCAGGCAGCGTGCTGGTCGTGCCTGACTGCGAATACTGCGTCTCGTGCTGAACGAATCTGTACAGCCGGACGTTGCCGGCGGACTGCAGACCGGCGATGTAGCGATACTCGCTGCCTTCGCCCATGCCGGTGTGCGTGAACCAGTCATGAAAGAACGTCGCATCCTGACTGCGATCGATCGCCCAGAAGAACGCGTTGCTGATCGACTGGCCGCGCAGCGTTGACGTGCCGTAGGTGGGCAGCAGGAAACCGGTCGCGCGCTGGCTCTTCTGAATCGGGTAGTACAGGAGAGGCAGATAGAACATGGGCACGCCCTTGACCTTCAGCAGCGTGTTCCGTGCGATGGCGTACTCGTCGAGGTTCAGCACGACGCTGCCGCTCGTCACCTCCCAGCGCGGCGTCGGCTGAACGCACGTCGTGAAGCCGCCGTTGGTGATGCGGTACTTGCGCGGGCCGATCTTCTCCAGCTTGGCGCCGTAGAAGTAGACGTCCGGTTCCTGTCCGCCGAACGCGGCAGCAGTGGCGCCCGTCGCGGCGCCAACAGACATGATTCCCGAGGCGTCGTAGAAGGTCCCGATTCCGGTCCCGGTATTGAATTCAACCCGTTCGGCCGAAATGCGGCCGTCGGCGTTGGTGAACACCACATTGCCGCTGGCGACGACGCGGTTGGTGTCTTCGTACAGATCGATGTCGTCCGCGAAAAACTTCAGGTTCGGTCCTTCGACGGCTGCCTGATCGATCAGATGCAGATGGTCGCCGACCCGTTCGAATTTCCAGCTTGATGCGACCGAAATTCCCCGAAGATTCGTCGTCGTTGTTGATTGCGGTGTGGTTGGTGGTGTCGCCGCAGGTTGCGCGGACGTCGGCGGGACGGTTTGTCCGAAGGCCGCCGCGGCCCAGACACACGCGACAGATGAAAGCAGAAAGCCTTTAGTTGCCTTGAGATACACGTCAGATCTTGAGGAATTACCGCAGGATACCACGCCCGACTTCGCCCTACGCGCTTGGTCGAGGCCCGACTTCGCCCTACTCGCTTCGTCGAGGCAGGCGACGGAGATGTTCGCGAACTGCTCCGGCGAGAAAGATCGATCCCGCGACGCAGACGAGGGCATTGGCGGCAAGTGCATCGTCGATCGCTGCACCGGGATCGTCGCGCACGACGACCGGTCGAGCCGCATCCAGAGCTCTGACGTGTGAAGCCAGTTCGTTGGCGGGCATGGCGCGCGCGGTGTGTGCGGCGGTCGTGATAACAGAAGAGGTAACGGGCAGCAGCTCACGCAGAATCGCGTCGGCATCCTTGTCGCGCATGATGCCGACCACGAGCGACGGCCGTTCGGGGTGCCACACTGCCAGATAGTCGCGCAGAGCTCGCGCCCCCTCGGGGTTGTGCGCGGCGTCAATCAACACGCGCGCGCCGGTTGCAAGCGTCAGCAACTCGAGGCGCGCGGGCCATTCGACGTGCTCCAGGCCGTGCGTGATCGCCGAGGTGGGAATCGCCGGTATCGTGCCGCGCGCCGCTTCGAGCATGGTTGTCGCGACAACGGCGTTGCTGACCTGATGTTCGCCACGCAGTGCAAGCAACGCGGGCCCGTACCGATCGATCGGTGTTTCGATCGTCAGTCGCGCTCGTCCCTGTTCCATGTCACGTCGCACACGGGCACGCTGAGCGGCGTCAACGAGGTTGGCGCCTCGCTCCGCGGCAATACGGCGGACGACGCGCATCGCCGTCTCGGGCAGCGCGCCGGTGACGATGGTCATGCCGGGCTTGATGATGCCGGCCTTCTCGAACGCAATCTGCTCCAGCGTCCGTCCCAGGTGCTGTTCGTGATCGAACGCGATCGATGTGATGGTTCCGACCGGCGGCTCGAGCACGTTGGTAGCGTCGAATCGACCGCCCAGGCCGACTTCGATCACCGCGACCTCCACGCCGGCGCGTCTGAAAATTTCGAAGGCCATGGCCGTCGTCGCTTCGAAGAAGGTGGGCGGCCGGTCGATCGAATCCAGCACATCGTTGGCGACCGTTTCAAGCATCTCGTCGTCGACGGCTTCTTTGCCGACCACGAACCGCTCGTTGAGGCGAACCAGATGCGGAGACGTGTATCGCCCGGCGCGAATGCCGGCGGCCACCAGTGCGGCATGTGCCATCGCCGTCACGGACCCCTTGCCGTTCGTGCCGGCGACATGAAGCGAGACGAACGAACGCTCGGGGTGACCGAGCGCGTCGCAGAGGTCGCGGATGTTGTCGAGACCCAGCTTGATCCCGAAGGTCTCGAGCGCAAATAACCGGTCGAGCAATCAGGGTGTTGCCGACGTCGCAGCCACTGGTTCCGCAGCGGCGGCGTGCGTGGCCATGAACCGCAGCGAGCGCGCGATCGTCGCCTTTATCTCGCGCCGATCGACGATCAGGTCGAGCATCCCGTGTTCGAGGAGGAACTCGCTGCGCTGGAATCCTTCGGGCAGCTTCTGCCGAATGGTTTGCTCGATGACGCGCGGCCCAGCGAAACCAATCAACGCCTTCGGCTCCGCGATATTCAGGTCGCCGAGCATGGCGAAGCTGGCGGTGACGCCGCCGGTTGTTGGATCCGTCAGCACGGAAATGAACGGAAGGCGCGCCCGATCCAGCTTTGCGAGCGCGGCCGACACCTTGGCCATCTGCATCAGCGACAGCGCACCTTCCATCATGCGTGCGCCTCCGGAGCAGGAGATCACAACGGCCGGGTTGCGCCGCTCGAGCGCCATCTCGATTGCCCGCGTGATCTTCTCGCCCACCACGACGCCCATACTGCCGCCGATGAACGCGTACTCCATCGCGGCCACCACAACGGGAAGGCCGTCGAGCGTGCCGGTGGCGATGATCACCGCGTCGCTCATACCGGTCTTCGCAATCGTGTCTTTCAGGCGATGGCGATACGGCTTGGTGTCGGTGAACTTCAGCGGGTCATTCGAGGTGAGGCTCTGGAAGTGTTCGGTCCACTCGCCAGCGTCAAACAGCGCGCGGAGGCGATCGGTCGCGCTGATGCGGAAGTGGTGGGCGCACTTCGGGCAGACCTGCTGGTTCTTGTCCAGATCCTTGTTGTAAATGATCTGCGTGCAGCCGGGACACTTGACCCACAACCCTTCCGGCACCCGGCTCGGCTTCTCGCCGGTGGATTCTATGGGCTTCCGCGCCTTCTTGAACCAGACCATTGGTGGAGATTAGCGTAATTCAAAATGCAAAATGCAAAATGCAAACACGGATTCTACGCAGCAACAGGGTGAAAGGGGCAGCGGGTTCCACCTCATCGCAAATCGCACGCAGAGTCTGCATTTTGCATTTTGCATTT
>Ga0075434_100000726_pt1 | contig 25826 bp, 19 predicted proteins | sample RhiMethybrSRZTD3_FD_75298 | JGI IMG/M metagenome (GOLD analysis project Ga0075434, IMG submission 75298) | Populus rhizosphere microbial communities from Tennessee, USA - Rhizosphere MetaG P. TD hybrid SRZTD3 | ecosystem: Host-associated > Plants > Roots > Rhizosphere > Soil | place: USA... | reverse complement strand
TTGACTGCCCGCTTCTCGACCTGCGTGATTTCAGACGGGACGCCGATGACGATCCGCGGGCGCACCCACACGTTGCGGTTGTGCGCCTTCTTGATGAAGTAGGTCAGCATCTTCTCGGTGACCTCGAAGTCGGCGATGACTCCATCCTTCATCGGCTTGATGGCGACGATGTTGCCCGGCGTGCGGCCGAGCATGTCCTTGGCTTCTTTGCCCACCGCCTCGACGCGACCGTTCACCTTGTTGATGGCGACGATCGACGGCTCGTTGACGACGATGCCCTTGCCGCGCGCGTACACGCAGGTGTTCGCGGTGCCAAGATCGATCGCCAGGTCGCTGGAAAAGAGTGAGAAGAACGAGCCGAGTGGCAACGCTAGGACCCCTCCTGGGAGATGTGCAGGCCGTTTTTGCCGGCGGCCTTGACGCGGTACATGGCCATATCGGCTTCTTTGATCAATTCTTCCGCAGTTTTGGGCGATTCCGGGAACAAAGTTGCAACCCCGATCGACGCCGTCTGATGGACCGACAGTCCTTCATCGGCGAGAAACCGCGTCACGCGCATCCGTTCGAGGATGCGCTCGGCCACAGAGATCGCGCCGTCTGGACCGGTGTCGGGCAGGATCAGCGAGAACTCGTCGCCGCCGAACCGCGCGACCGTATCGGTTTCACGGGCACAGGCCTTGATCACGGCAGCGGCCTCGACGAGCACCTTGCTGCCGCACAGGTGTCCATGCGTGTCGTTGACCTGCTTGAACGTATCGAGATCGAGGAACAAGAGCGAGAGCGCTCGTCCGTTGCGGACCGCGCGCTTCACTTCGGTCCGCAGCACGTTATAGAGATGCCGCGAGTTGTTCAACCGGGTGAGGTCGTCGGTGACCGAGAGCGCCTCCATTTTCTGGAGTGAAAGCGCGTTGTCGAGGGCGATGGCCGATGGCTCGAGCAGCGCCCGCAGGCCCATGACCACCGAGGGTCCCATCGATGGCGCCGTGTGTGACGGCGCCGGATCGAGCGCCACGACCGCACCAATGCTCCGGTTGCGGCTCAAGAGCGGAAACGCGATCGCCGAGCCCATGGCGCCGGGCCCGCTTCTCGGATCCTTGGCCAGGTTCCCCGAGAAGAACTCCATGCTGTGACGCATGGCCCAATTGGCGGCCGACCACAACGAGGGATTGTGACCATGGCCAAGCCCAATGTCGGCCAGCACGTTGGGGAGGCCATTCACATCGGTCGCGACGACGACCCAGCACGGAGCCGGCACCCATTCCTGTGCCTGTCGAACCAGCCACTCGCCCACTTTCCGCGGATCCTGCGAGGAGTTCGCCTCCCGGACGGCCTCGATGATCGCGTCGCGCCGATCGACTCGGTGGCGAAGCGCGCGAGCGCGAGCCTTCACCCTGGCGGCCAGATCTGGCCGCCGGGCGCTCCGCGCCGCACGAGGCGCGGGGTCACGCTTGCTGGACATCGATCTCACGGTTCTCGGTTTGGGGGTGGCGGTCGCGCCCGGACTGCTGTTTGCCTGCTGTCTCACAAAAGGCGCTAAGTCCTTTTGATTGTGTCAAATAATATCACAAGGACAGTTGGCCGCCTGCTGACACAGCGCCGTTTCGCGGTCGACTCGTGACCCCCTTGGACTTCTTATCGGACGGTCGTGCAACTGGTTGCAGCTTCAACAGTTCGTCGCATACATTAGGGGTTTGGAGATGGTGAGCCAAGACTCACTGTCTGCCCTCAGAAGGATTCCCTCATGACAATGCTCGACCGGATGCGCCGCCACAAGAACATCCTCAAGTGGACGCTTGCGTTGGTGGTGCTCACTTTTGTGCTGCTCTACGTTCCCGACTTCCTCGGTCAGAACAATCCGCTCGGCGCCGGAGCCGCGCCGCGTGAAGTCATCGCCGAAGTCGGAGGACATCAGCTCAAAGCCGGAGACTTCCAGCAGCGGTATGTCGCGCAAGTCAACGCGTATCGCTCGCAGTTCGGCGGCAACCTCAGCCCCCAACTGTTGCGGCAGCTCGGAGTCGAGCAACAGGTGCTGCGCCAGATGATCGAAGAGCAGATCGCGGTGATGGAGGCCGATCGCAACGGCATCTCCGTCAGCGACGACGAACTGCGTCAGCAGATCTATTCGATGCCCGGCCTGCAGGAAAACGGACGGTTCATCGGCATGGACCGCTACCAGCAGCTGCTCCAGAACCTGACGCCGCCGCTGACGCCGTCGCAATTCGAGGAGAGCGTGCGCCGGAGCATGCTGCTGGACAAGCTGCGAGCGACGCTCACCGACTGGATGGCGATCTCGGATGCCGAGGTCGAGCGTGAGTACAAACAGCGCAACGAGAAGGTGAAGCTGCAGATCGTGCCGGTGACCGCCGATGCGTTCCGCGACAAAGTGACGGTATCGGATGCCGACGTGGCCGCACACTACAGCGCGCACTCAGCCGAATATCGCGTCGGCGAGCAGAGGAAGATCAAATACCTGCTGCTCGATCGCGAGCAGGCGCGTCTGAAAGTCACCGTGCAGCCGAACGAGCTCCAGCGGTTTTACAACGACAACATCCAGCAGTATCAAACGCCGGAACAGGTTCGCGCGAGCCACATCCTCTTCGAGACCGCGGGAAAAGACGACGCCGAGGTCAAGAAGCGCGCGGAAGATGTACTCAAGCAGGCGAAGGGCGGGGCCGACTTCGCCGAGCTCGCAAAGAAGTTTTCCGAGGACAAAGGCTCGAAGGCCAACGGCGGCGATCTCGACTTCTTCGGGCGCGGTCGGATGGTGAAGGAGTTCGAGGACGCGGCGTTCGCGATGAAGCCGGGACAGATCAGCGATCTCGTGAAGTCGCAGTTCGGCTATCACATCATCAAGGTGGTGGATAAGAAGCCGGCGTCGACGCGCACGCTCGACGAAGTGCGGCCGCAGATTCAGCAGCAGCTCGCGCTCGAGACCGCCGATCAGCGCATCACCGATCAGGCGCGCAACCTCGAAAAACAGATCAAGACTGCGGACGACATCACCAAAGTGGCCAAAGAGGCCGGCCTGATTTCGCAGGAGTCCGGTCTGTTTCAGAAGAACGATCCTGTTCCTGGCCTGGGCGCCGCGCCTGAAGTGGCTGCCGAAGCGTTCCGCCTCGACGTCGGCAAAGTCAGCGGCGTGCTCGGCTCGTCGCGTGGTCCGGTGTTCATCGCAGTGACCGAGAAGAAAGACCCGTATGTGCCGAAGCTCGAGGAAGTGAAGGCCAAGGTGCACGACGATGTCGTGCGTGCCCGCGCCGCGGACATGAGCCGTCAGCGGGCGACCGCGATCGCCGGCGCGCTGAAGTCGGCGGGCGCCAACTTCGCGGCGGCGGCCAAGGCGCAAGGCGTCGAGGCCAAGGACACCGAGCTCATTCCGCGCCAGTCGGCGCTGCCCGAGATCGGCGTGAGCCCCGAGGTCGACAAAGTGGCGTTTACGTTGCCGGTCGGCACGGTGAGCGATCCGATTCCGACCAACGAGGGCACGGTGATCGTGCGCGTGGTCGAGCGGGAAGACGCGACGCCGGAGAAGCTGCGCCAGGCGCGCGAGGCGTTTCGCGCGGAGCTGCTGAACGAGCGCCGCGCCCGCTTCTTCAACGCCTACATGAACAAGGCACGCGAGGGCGTGCGGATCGAAGTGAACAACGAGGTGCTGCGACGTCTCACATCGACTCGGTCGTAGGGCCCAGGGCTCAGGGCCCAGGCCTGGGCCCTGAGGCCTTCTCATCGCACGAACGTAAACGGCATCAACGCGAGGGGCTCCCCTCGTTGAAACAACCGTACCGGCGCGGTCATCGCACCGACGGCGCGTGCGTCGGCGTGGCCGAACAGCGCACTCCACACGTTCGCGCGATTGGTGCCGAGTTCCTCCGACAGCGCTTCATACAGGCTTCGGCGCCCGGGATACTCGATGAGCTCGACCTCCTCGCTGGCGGGAATGTGCGCCCGCTCCTTCGCGATCGCCACTGCCGTGTCGAGACCGCCGAGCGTATCGACGAGCCCGCGCTCCTTCGCCTGCTCGCCCGTCCACACGCGTCCCTGTGCCACGGCGTCGATGCGCTCGGGCGTGGTCTTGCGCGACTGCGCGGTCTTCTCGACGAAATCCTCGTAGAACCCTTGCATCAGCTGCAGCATCTTCGCGCGCTGGGCGGGCGTGAACGGCGTGAACGGCGACTCGAGATCGGCATTCGCCCCCGAGATCACCGTCTCTCTCGTGACGCCGATCTTGTCGAGCGCGCCGCCGATGGCGATCTTGCCGGTGAAGATGCCGATCGATCCGGTGAGCGTCCCCGGCTGCGCAACAATCACTTGTCCCGGCAGCGCGATGTAGTAGCCACCCGAGGCCGCGAGATCGGACATCGACGTAATCAGCGGACGTGACGGCTTCTGATCGCGCGTGATCATCAGCTCCCGCCAGATGACATCGGAGGCGATCGACGATCCACCAGGACTATCGATGCGCAGGACGATGGCTTTGATCGAGTCGTCGTCGCGCACCCGCCTGATCTGCTCGATGATCGTGTCCGAGCCCAGCGTCGATCCGTTCAGCGGATCGAAGGCGCTCTTTCCCGATGTGATGGTGCCGACGGCGTAGAGCACGGCGATGCGGGATCGCGCCGACCCCGAGCCTTGCCCCGCGCTGCGCTGGTAGTCCGAGCCCTCCACCCACGTGTCCTTGCTGCGGGCGTGCAGCGCCGGCAGGCGATCGTCGAGCTCGTCTTCGTAGGCGAGATCGTCGACCAGCCCGAGCCGCAACGCCTCCTCTGGCACGAACGGCCCCTGGTCGAGGAGCGTGCGCACATCGGGCTCCGACTTCTTGCGGCTTTGCGCGATGCCCCGCACCAGCTGCTCGTACGTGTCGCGATTGAGCGACTCGGTCATCTCGCGGTGCGCTTTGGTGAAGCCTTTCTCCGTCAGCTGATTGGTCGCCGACTTGTAATCGCCGATGTGGATGAAATCGGGATAGGCGCCGATCTTGTCGAAGGCACCGCGCAGAAAGATTTCGTACGACGCCACCCCGGTGAGATCGAGCGGACTGCTCGGCACCATGAAGATCGTGCTGGCGGCCGTGGCCAGGTAGTATTCGCGATCGCCGCCGTACTCGAGGAAGGCGACGACCGTCTTCCCCGACTTGCGGAAGTCGAGCACTGCGTCGCGCAGTTCCTGCACTTTCGCCCAGTACGGCAGTTGCAGCGACGAGGGCCGAAGCAGCACGGTCTTGATGCGTGGATCGCGCTTGGCTTTTCGCAGCATGTCGACGAAGCCGCGCACGGTGTTCGCCTCGCGCCCGAACACCTGGCCGACGACATCGTACGGCACGACTTCCTGCAGATCGCCGCCCGGCCGCAGCACCAGAGTCGCCGACTCGGGGACTGATGGACCGCGCATGACAGCCAGATACATCAGTACGATGCCGGCGATCGAGACGAGCACGGCAGCACCAATGAAGACGAGCACGAAACGAACACCGCGGCGAGTAGCCACGAGACGCCTCCTCGAGAGTGGAACCGATCAGTTGATCGGACCGGAGATCACCTCGATATTCTAGTGGACCTATAATCGATGTCCGGCTCTCATCTGCATGCAGAAAATCATCACCATGACCCGCTCCTGGTTCAGTCCGCTCGTCGTGCTCGCGCTTGTGTCCGCCGTGGCGTGTCAGGACGACACCAACGATCGTCAGGAGAAGTCGGAGGAGACGACCGTGGCCCAATCGAACGTGACCGAACTCATCAAACACGACGAGCAGGTGGGCACTGGCAACGAAGCCGCTGCGGGCCGCCGCGTCACCGTCCACTACACCGGCTGGCTGTACGACACCGGCAGCGCCGACCACAAAGGAAAGAAGTTCGACAGCTCGCGCGACCGCAACGAGCCGTTCGACTTCCAACTGGGCGGGGGCCAAGTCATCCGCGGTTGGGACGAAGGGGTCGCCGGCATGAAGGTCGGTGGACGACGGACGCTGACCATTCCGCCCGGTCTTGGCTACGGCGCCCGCGGGGCCGGCGGCGTGATTCCTCCCAACGCGACGCTCGTCTTCGACGTCGAATTGCTCGACGTCAGGTGATCACGGTTGATTGACTGATCACATCGTCGAGATCGAGTCTCTCGACGCAGCTGGCGACGGCGTCGCGCGCCTTCGCGGCCGGCGCATCCGCGTGCCGTTCACGATCCCAGGCGAGCGCGTACGCGTGCAGATCGAACCACGGCGCGCCGACGCGGCGACGGCGCTCGACATCGTCACACCGTCGCCGCATCGCATTCGACCGCGGTGTCCATACTTCGCGCCCGCCCAGGGCCTCGCCTGCGGCGGCTGTGCGTGGCAGCACATCGCCTACCAGGAGCAGCTGCGGATCAAGACGCGCCGGCTCGCGCAGCTGGTGCACGACGCCGCGCCGTCGGCGCCGCCGCCGCTGCCGATGATCGCCGCGACTCCCCTGGACGAGCCCTGGAACTACCGGAACAAAGTGCATTTCGTCTTCGACGACGTGCGCGGGGACGGACTTGTCATCGGCCATTACGCGCGCGGATCGCGTCGCGTCGTTCCCGTCGATCAGTGCCCCGTGCACGACGATCATGGCAACGCCATCGCATTCGCGCTGCATCGTGCGTGCGTCGCTGCGCGCGCCGGACGTACGTTGAAGAGCGTGGCCGTGCGCGTGGCGCCCAGTACATCGGAGGCGCTGGCGACGGTGGTCGTCACGAACACTGGCGACAAGGCACTTCGAACGGCGACCAAGGCGGTGATCGACGGCGATGCGGCGCCCTCCGCGCTCCACATCAACGTGCATCCCAGAGGCGACGCGTATATCTTTGGATCCGAGACGCGTCGAATTGCGGGCCCGGCACGCATCCGTGAAGATCTCGCGGGCGTCTCGTTCCTGATTTCACCCACGGCCTTCTTCCAGACCAACGTCCGCGCCGCCGAGGCGCTCGTCAAACTGGTGCTCGCCGCGGTGCCGTCAGACCGCGGCACGGTCTTGGACCTCTATGCTGGCGCCGGCCTGTTCGCGCTTCCGCTCGCACGTCGAGGTCATCGCGTCGTCGCGGTCGAAGAGAATCGAGTGGCTGTTGCTGACGGAATCGCCAGCCGCGAGCTGAGTCGGATTTCAGAAGACCACTGCCGCTTTATTGCCGCCTCCGTCGAAGCGGTCGTGCGTCGGCGAACGGTGACCGACGCCGTGGTGCTCGATCCGCCTCGCGAAGGATGCCGTCGCGACGTGATCAACGCGGTGTTCGGCGTGCTGGCACCGAAGACCGGTGTCTATGTTTCATGCAACCCGGAGACACTTGCCCGCGACCTCGCCATCATCGCGACGCGCGGCTATGCGATCCGATCGATTCAGCCCGTCGACATGTTTCCACATACGCCCCACGTCGAAGCGGTCGTGGTGCTGGAGCGGCGGGCGTAGAATTCGCGGCCATGAAGGCAGCATTGAGGACAAGGGCCGAGGTGGCGTCACACTATTGCGCGTCAGAGCACGCAGTCAGCTCGAGTGTGAAAGCTCAACTGCGTCGAGCCTTGTAGAATGCGGCCACCCTCTTCACAGGAGTCATGCTCAGCGTCCTTGTAGTTGATGCTGACGACGACGCCCTCAAGGCCATCGGTGAGATCCTGCATGGCGCAGGCATCAGTGCTTCCCTCGCAAGCACCGGGCTCCATGCGCTGACACTCTTCCGTCGGGTCCTCGTGGATGTCGTCGTCGTGGACCTGCGTCTGCCCGATTTCGGCGGAATCGAATTGCTGCGCGCATTTCGCGACGAGCGGTCTGGTGTGCCGGTGATTGTCACCGGCGTCGGATCGCCCGGGGCGGCAATCGAAGCGGGACGATTGGGTGCAGCGGAGTACCTCGAGAAGCCGGTGCATCCCGATCAGCTCATCGATGCCGTCTTGGCACGCGCGCCGATCAGCGATCGCATGCGCTGGGCCGACGAGCCGCACGCCCTCTGGACCAATCCGCAAGTGATGCAGGCGGTGCGCGCCATCGACGATCGCTACTGGGACTCCGAGCTCACGCTGCGATCGCTCGCTCGTGAAGTGGGCGTCTCGTCAGAGCATCTCTGTCGCGTCTTGAGGCGTCAGACCGGCGGCACATTCGTGGCGCTGCTGCGACGCGCGCGTGTGCGCGCGGCGTGCCGGATGCTGACGACGACCACGCTGTGCATGAAGGAGATCGCCGCGCATGTGGGCTTCTCGAGCCCGAATCGTTTTGCGCGCGACTTCAGGAAAGTGTGCGGCGTCACACCATCCGGGTACCGGATCAGCGCATCGCGCGCGGACGCGCCGCAGGACGCCGGCACACCGGCGACGGTCTCCGAGTCGTAGGGCGCGCGGCGCGCGCGTGCACTACTGCGAGACAGGTACGGGCACTCGGTCAATTTTCGACAAGCATTATCAACACGCCGCAAGGGTTCCTCCTTTGATTCGTCTGGTTGGACGCGGACAATAGCGAACCTGGTAACGCTCCCCACCATTCGATGATCACGTGAGTCCCTTGGCTGGCCGACGCGCGCACGCGCGAAGGCGGCCGCCCGGATGCCCACGCGTGGTCGATCTGTCACCGTCCGGCACCTAGCCGGACACGACGCGTTTGTCTTCGCCCTCGGCGGGGGAAAGGGGCTTTCCAATGCGCAATGCCTTCTCGGTAGGCGTGTGTCTCGGCGCAGCTGCGCTTGCGGTCGCAATCACCTTCAACGACCGCGTCTTGTCACAACAGAACGGCGAAGGCCTCTCGGCGCGTGCTGAGACCACGGCGGAGGCCACAGCGACGGCGACGGCGATTCCCATCACCGACGCGGTAACCGGTTTCGACGGAGCATCCAACGGGTATGCAGAGGAGTACTGCAACAATCAGGGCGCGCTGTCTCACACCAACGAATCGCCGGACATTCCAAGGAACGTGTGCAGCTTCGACTCGGCGGTCGAGCAGTTCGGCGAGCACGAAGGAGACGATGAGGGTATCGGACCGGTGTACAACGCGAGGGGCTGCGGCGAGTGCCACGACGCACCGACCCTTGGCGGATCGAGCCAGGTGGTCGAGCGGCGCGCCGGATTCTTCAGTCTTGCCACCGGGTTCATCGATCATCCCGGCGGCTCGCTCATTCACGATCGCGCGATCGATGCGTCGATTCAGGAAACGGTGATCGCCTCGAGAGCGAACGTCATCGCACTCAGAGCCTCGCTGAGCGTGCTGGGTGATGGATTCGTGGAAGCCATTGGCAGCCCGACTCTGGCATTGATCGCCGCCTTGCAGCCATCGGCGATGCGCGGCCAGGTGATCAACGTGGCGGTGTTCGAGCAGCCGGGTGCGAATCGCACGGGGCGCTTCGGGTGGAAAAATCAACAGGCGAGCCTCCTCTCGTTCTCAGCCGACGCGTATGTCAATGAGATGGGGATCACGAGCCCGCTGCAGCCGACAGAGAACACCTCGAACGGCGTCGACGTGTCTGATTTCGACCACGTGCCCACTGGGCACGGTTCCGACGTGGACAACGACGGTGTCGACGTGGAGCTGTTTGCGCTCTTCATGCGCTCGACCAAAGCGCCGCCCATCGACGAAGCGCGCGCGGCAAGGCCGGACGCGGTCGCCGGCAGCACGATCTTCAATCAGCTCGGCTGCAACGTCTGCCACACGCGGACGATCATCACCGAGGCGCCCGGAACGGTCATCAACGGCGGCGCGCTGATCGTAGCCAACGCCGTCGGCAGCAAGCGCATTCACCCGTTCGGCGATTACCTGCTGCACGACATCGGCACCGGCGACGGCATCGTGCAGAACGGCGGCCCGAACTCGAGGAACAAAGTTCGTACGGCGCCGCTGTGGGGCCTGCGGTCGCGTGGCCGGCTGATGCACGACATGGCGAGCCACAACATCGAGGACGCGATTCAGCGTCACGACAATCAGGCGGCCAGCTCGCGTTCGGCGTTCCAGTCGCTCAGCAACTCGGATAAGGCCAAACTGCTCGCCTTCCTGAGGTCGCTGTAGACGATCGGGCTCCCAACTTCCAATTCCCCAACGCCCAAGGCTGGTCCATGGGCGTTGGGAGTTGCGGAGTTGGGAGTTTTCATTGAAATTTGCACCAAACTTGCGCGCGTCGGTCCTTGAGCGCCAGGCCCGCCCATCGTCTAATAGAGGGTGCCTGGAGGGCTGATGGCGGGAGTACGTGCGCGCGTGTTTTCAGTGCCGGCTGCGTGGCTGCTTGCGAGCGTGTTTGCCGCTGCGCTCCATGCGGATGCGGCGACCGATGCGAGCACTCGGCTGGCAGACGCGGCCATGAAGCGCGACGTCGCTGCCGTGCGCGCGCTCATTGCGCAGAAGGTCGACGTCAACGCACCGGGCACAGACGGCACACCGGCACTGCACTGGGCGGTCCGCGTCGACGATGTCGCGACGGCTCGGCTCCTGATCGGCGCCGGCGCCAACGCGACGATGACGAATCGATACGGGCTGACGCCGCTGGCCATCGCTGCGGCCAACGGCAGCGCCTCGATGATCGCTGTCCTGCTCGATGCCGGCGCCGATGTCAACGCACTCGATCCGGCGGGTGAAACTGCGTTGATGGGCGCGGCGCGCGTGGGCAAGGCCGACGCCGTCACGCTGCTTCTCGATCGCGGCGCCACGATCGATCTGCCTGATTCAACATACCAGCAGACCGCGTTGATGGTCGCCGTTCGCGAGAACCATCCCGAGATCGTCTCGCTGCTCATCGCGCGCGGCGCGTCGGTGCAGACCAAGACGCGAGTCGGGCGCACGCCGGCGTGGGTGCTGCCCAACTCGGTGCCAGGCTTCGGACACGGCATCGGGATCGTGCGTGGCGGACTCCCCGATCGCGGATTGCGAGCGCCGATTCCCGGCGCGATGACGCCGCTGCTGTTCGCGGCGCGCGACGGCCGCCTCGAGATCGTCCGCACGCTGCTCGACGCCCGCGCCAATATCAACGTGGTCGACGCCAATGGCATCACGCCGCTCATCGCCGCGATCACCAACAATCATCCCGACGTCGCGCGCTTCCTCGTCGAGCGCGGCGCCGACATCAAGACCGCCGATTGGTACGGCCGCACTCCGTTGTGGGCCGCGGTCGAAACCAGAAACATGGACGTCGACAACGCGACGTTCGAGAACGCCATCGATCGCGCGCCGTTCCTCGATCTCATTCAGCTGCTGCTCGAACGCGGCGCCGATCCCAACGTGCGCATGAAGGAAGTGCCGCCGATCCGCCGCGAGTTCCTGCGGATCACCGGCTCGCTGTCGTGGGTGGACTTCACCGGGCAGACGCCGTTTCTCACCGCCTCGCTCGCCGGCGATGTCACGGTGATGAAGCTGCTGTTGAAGCACGGGGCCGATCCGATGATTCCGACCTTTGGCGGCACCACACCATTGATGGCCGCCGCCGGTGTGAACTGGGTCTTCGATCAGACCTTCGACGAAGGTCAGGCCGCGCTGCTCGATGCGGTGAAGCTGTGCGTCGAGCTCGGCATGGACGTCAACGCCATCAACTCGATGGGACTGACCGCCGCACATGGAGCGGCCAATCGTGGCTCCGACGAGATCCTCACGTTCCTGGTCTCGCAGGGCGCAAAGCTGGACGTCAAGGATAAGGAAGGACGAACACCGCTCACGTGGGCCGAGGGCGTGTTCCTGGCCACGCATCCCGCGCGTCCGAAGGCGACCACGATTGCGCTGATCAAGCAGATCGCAGGTGCGCCGTCGACACCGCCCGTCGACGCCGCGCGGGCCAAGCCATAACGACATGTCCAAAGTCTTTTCGCGATCGGTTCGCGTACTCGTTGTCACGCTGGTTGTCGTAATCGCGCGGACTGGCGTGGATACCCGCGCCCAGACCGCAACTCCGAAGCCAGCGGCCGCGGCATCCGGCGAAGCCGCCTTTCTCAACCAGTACTGCATCACGTGTCACAACCAGCGGCTGAAGACCGCCAGTCTGTCGCTCGATCTGCTCGATGTCTCGACCGTCGGCGGCGACGCGGACACATGGGAAAAGGTCGTCAAGAAGATCCGCACGGGCATGATGCCGCCGAGTGGCGCGAAGCGGCCCGATCGATCCGCGCTCGATGCCTTCGCCACCGAGGTGGAATCGCGTCTCGATCGCGCGGTCGATCCGACGGCGGCGTTGTCGACCCCCGCGCTGCATCGGCTGAATCGCACCGAATACGCCAACGCCATTCGCGATCTGCTCGCGCTCGACATCGACGTGAACACGCTGCTGCCGGCCGACGGCTCGAGCCAGGGCTTCGATAATCTCGCTGAGGCCCTGGCCGCCTCGCCCGCGCTCATTCAGGGCTACGTCTCGGCGGCGATGAAGATCAGCCGTCTTGCCGTCGGCGATCGAACGATGAGTCCCGCGCAGGTCACGTTCGCGCCGCCAGGCGGGCTTGCGCAGGACCGTCACATCGAAGGGCTTCCGCTGGGTACGCGTGGCGGGATGCTGATTCACTACATGTTTCCGCTCGATGCCGAGTACGACTTCGCATTCGGCGGCCGCGGCGCCGGTCCAGGGGCGGGCATCGATCTCACGCTCGACGGACAGCCGATCAAGATCGACAACCCGCGCGGCTTCAAGCTGAAAGTCACCGCCGGGCCGCACACGATCGGCGTCGCCCTGCTCGATCGGCAGCGCGGCAGCGGCGTCGACGAGATCTACTCGGACTTCCGCACCAACGCGACGTTTACGACGCCCGGCGGCGTGCCCACGCTGGTGATGACCGGACCCACCAACGCCACCGGGGCGGGCGACACGCCGAGCCGCCGCAAGATCTTCAGCTGTCGTCCAACCGCATCGGCGCAAGAAGCGGGATGCGCGCGGACGATTCTGTCGGCACTCGCCCGCCGCGCCTATCGCGGACCGGTGAGCGCAGCCGAGCTCACGACGCTGATGGACTTCTATCAGGCGGCCCGCAAGTCGGGGGACTTCGACACCGGCATTCAGCAAGCGTTGGCGCGCGTGCTCGTGGCGCCGCGATTCGTGTACCGCGCCGAAGAAGAACCGCCAGCGGTTGCGGCCGGTCAGAGCTTTCGCATCAGCGATACCGATCTCGCCTCGCGGCTGTCGTTCTTCCTGTGGAGCAGCATTCCCGACGACGAGCTGCTCGACGTGGCCGCAAAGGGCCGCCTCCGCGATCCGCAGGTGCTGAAGCAGCAGGTCGCGCGCATGCTCGCCGACGCGAAAGCGGACGCCATCGTCGAGAACTTCGCCGGGCAGTGGCTCTACCTGCGCGAGCTCGATCACGTGCAGACCGACGCCAAGAATTTCGACGAGAACTTGCGGCAGTCATTCCGCCGTGAAACCGAGATGCTGTTCAACGCGATCGTGCGCGAGGATCGCAGCCTCATCGATCTGCTCGACGCCGACTACACCTTCGTCGACGAGCGGCTGGCGCGGCACTACGGCATTCCCGATGTGCACGGCAGCTACTTCCGCCGCGTGTCGCTCGCCGCCGACAGCCCACGCCGGGGTTTGCTCGGACAGGGCAGCGTGCTCACGGTGACCTCGGTGGCCAACCGCACATCGCCTGTGTCGCGCGGCAAGTGGGTGCTCGAGAACCTGCTCGGAACGCCGGCGCCGATTCCGCCGCCGGGCGTCGAGACCAACCTTGGCGGCGCCGAAGCCGCCAAGACGAGCTCGCTTCGTCAGCGGCTCGAGGCACACCGCGCGAGCCCGACCTGTGCGTCGTGTCATCGCATCATGGATCCGATGGGGTTTGCGCTGGAGAACTTCGATCTGATCGGCGAGTGGCGCGAGTACGACGGCCCAAGCAAGATCGATTCAACCGGTCAGCTCGCCGATGGCACGCCGGTGAAAGGGCCTGGCGATCTGCGCCGCGCGGTGCTCGGTCGATCCGATGCGTTCATGACCGTCGCCACCGAGAAGCTGATGACGTATGCCCTCGGCCGACCGGTGGGTGCTTACGACATGCCGACCGTGCGTGCCATCGTCCATCGGGCGGCGGCCAACAACGATCGGTTTTCATCGCTCATCACGGGCATAATTGAGAGCGACGCGTTCCAGAAGAGAATCAAGAAGTAGAGGCGGGTCTTCAGACCCGCCTTGGAGATGGCGATGAGCTTCCTGACGAAAACGCATCTGTCGCGGCGGACCTTCCTTCACGGCGTGGGCGCGACGATGGCGCTGCCGCTGCTGGACTCGATGATTCCTGCGGCAACCGTGCTCGGACAGACGGTCGCCAAGCCGCGAACGCGCTTCGGGGCCATCTACTTCCCGCACGGCGCGATCATGCCGCAGTGGAAACCGGCCGCCGATGGCGCGGGCTACGAGCTCACGCCGATTCTGCAGCCGCTCAAGCCGTTCTACGACCAGAGCGTCATCGTCAGCGATCTGCGCCACGCGCTCGCCTACGGCAGCGGGGCGACGGCCAATCACAATCGCGCGGCGGCCGCGTATCTGAGCGCCGCGTTCGCCGAAGTCGGCGCGCAGCCGTCGCTCAGCGTCACCGTCGATCAGGTGGCAGCGCAGAAGATCGGGCAGGACACGCCGCTTCCCTCTTTGGAGCTCACGATCGAGGAGCCGAGCCTCAATTGCGGCGACGGCCTGAGCTGTTCGTATCGCGACACCATCTCGTGGCAAGGACCGCATGCGCCGCTGCCGATGCAGAACAACCCGCAGGTCGTCTTCGAGCGACTGTTCGGCGACGGCAACACCGCCGAGCAGCGCAAGGCGCGGCGCGCGCAGTCGCTCTCCCTCCTCGACTCGGTGATGGGCGATGCGGCGGCGCTGCAGAAGAAGCTGCCGGCGTCCGATCGCGTGCGGCTCGATCAGTACCTCTCGGACGTGCGCGAGATCGAACGCCGCGTTCAAAAGGCCGGTCAACAGTTGTCTGACGATCTGCCGGTTCCGGCAGCGCCGACCGGTGTGCCGAAGGACGTCGAAGAGCACATCAAGTTGATGTTCGACCTGCAGGTGCTGGCGTGGCAGGCGGAGATCACTCGCGTCTCCACGTTCCTGATGTGCAAAGAGCTGAGCGGACAGACCTACCCGAAGAGCGGCGTGCGCGATCCGTTCCACACGCTCTCGCATCACTCGAACGTCAAGGAGAACATCGATCGCTTCGCCGTGCTCAATCGGTATCACGTCGGCCTATTCACGTACTTCCTCGAGAAGCTGAAGGCGACCCCCGACGGCGACGGCACGCTGCTCGATCACTCGCTGGTGCTCTATGGCAGCGGATTGAGCGATGGCAACCAGCACAATCACACCGACCTGCCAATCATCCTCGCCGGCGGCGCGTCTGGCCGATTGAAGGGCGGACGCCACATCCGCAACGCCAAGGACACGCCGATGGCGAACCTGCTGGTATCGATGCTCGATCTGCTGCAGGTGCCAACCGACAAGTTCGGCGACAGCTCGGGCAGGGTTGCTCTTTAGGAATCAGGAATCAGGAATCAGGAATCAGGAGGCAGCAGGACTCCTGATTCCTTCGTGCGTCAGCGCACCACTGGCGACAGCTGACCGCGGATCTCGCCGGCGGGATACTGCGAGGTGTGGACGTTGACGTAGGCGTTGCCGGCCACGATCGACTGTATGGCATCGGCCATGGTGTTGATGCCGATCTCCGGGCGAGCGACGAAGGCGGCCGCCCCGAGGCGGAAGCTCAAAGGCAGATCGCCGGTCCGCCCGGCTGGGATCGGAAAGTTGATCACGACCGGCCCCGCGATGCCCTTGGGTCCGATGTGGATGTGGCCCGCCGTCGTGCCGGTCGGCAGGTTGAACAGCGATAAGGTCACGGCCAGTTCTTCGGCGGCCGCATCGACCGAGACGGTGGCGATCCCCACCGCGCCGGTGAGCAGGATGGGCGTCTCCTCTCCTCCGTTGAGCGTGGCCGTCAACGTGACCACCTGCGCCGAGGAGGGAGTAGCCGAAATCAGCAGCGCGGCCGCGACGGCGGCCCCACACAACAGTCGTGTCATGAGCATGTTCTCCTTGTGGATGGCCACGAGACGGCGAACCAGCCAAAGGTTCTGCCCCTGAAATCCCGGCAGAACACTTGGCTGGTTGGCAGTCTCTAGGCGTGCGTCGCGCGCCAAAGCATGATCCGGACCAGCCAGACCGATCGCGGGCTCAAGGAGTTAGATAGATTTCCTGGAAAAGCGCTTACGCGTGGCGAAACGCGGTTTCCTTCAGTGTAGGCCGGGCCTGGTCTTAAAGGCCCGGCGTGACTTAGATGAGCAACGCGAGCAACACAATCGCCGCGGCCGCCCCTGCCCCCTGCCACACCAAATCCGATCGTTTGTGCAGGAAGAGCGTGCCCAGCGCGATGAACACGGCGGCCGCCATCAGAAAACGTGGATAGAGCTCCTCGAAGGCGTCGACCTGCTGCGCCACCTCGGATCGACGCCTCAAACGGTCGATGATGCGGAAGGCCACTACTTTGTCGGACTCGTCTCCGATCTCGAAATACTCACCCCCGCCGGCCACGGCCAGCTGCACGAGTGACGGTCGATCCAGCACCGATCGAATCACCGGGGGCGGACGAGTGCCGTCCGGCCGCTTCGGTTCGGGGATCATGCCGCCGACCGTCGTGCCGACGCCGGCGACGTGCACCGGGATCTTGCGGGCCCTGGCTTCCGCCAGCGCAGAGGCGACCGATCCACTCCACGCCTGACCGTCGGAAATCACGAGGAACGCTTTCGGATTGCCGGTCTTCCCGAACACCTCCTCGTCTTTCTCAACCAGCCGCAATCCCCAGCGGATTCCCTCTTCGATATTCGTATCCCAGGTCGTCGCGTTCTCGAGCGTGAACGGCGACCGATCGCCGAGATGATCGATGAAGAAGAAGAGCGCGTTGGGATCCTTGGTGAGCCGCACCTGCGGCGCGGCCAGCTGCGCGAACAGCGCCAGCGCCACGCGATCGCCTTTCCAGCTCAAGGTCTCCGCGAACGTGCGCAGGAACTGAACCGATCGGCGCCAGCGATCTGGGCGCACATCGGTCACGTACATCGACGCCGACGCATCTTGAAGGATGACGACATCAGCGCTTGCCTTACGGAACGAGGAGATGCGCGCTTGCGGCCGCGCGATCGCGGCAATTCCGAGCGCCGACGCCAGGAGCACGCACATCCAGAACGCGAGATCGCCGACCGGACCGAAGCGCTGCCTCACCGGCACGATGCGCTGCGCCGCGAGTCGACGGACGTCGGCACGACGCCGCACCACTCGCCATCCCCACAACGCGAGCAGCGCAACGGGAGCGAGCAGCATCCACAAGTAGACCGGCGATGCGAACCGAAACGTCTCGAGCGAGATCGACGGCACTAGCCCTTGCGCTCCTTCGGTGCCGCCTTGCCGGCTTCGCCGCCAGCTGGATTCTTCTCACCCTGCTCCAGCGGAATGTAGATCTGGAATCCCTTGGAGCTCGTGGCTGGCGATGGCGCGCCGGATTCGCCGTTGTCGGCGTCCTGGCTCTGGTCCTTGGGCGGCTGCGGCGGGTTCTTGCCCTTGGCGAGCTCGTCGCGCAGACGCACGATGTACTCGTAGTTGAACGCGGCATCGGAATGCCACGTGTTGTTCTTGAGCACGGTAAGGTATCCGGCCGCCGCTTGATCGAGCGCCTTCATCGTCGTCGCCTTGTCCTTCGACTGCATCTGACCGAGGCGAAACTCGCCGTTGGCAACCACGAGCTGCAGCTCCACGTTGTCGTCGCCCACCGCCGCGACTGGTTCTGCCTGGTTGGGGACGATCGCGTCGTACTTCTTCTCCCAGTACTGGACCGCTGCATCTCGGGCGCGGATTTCCTGCCGCTCGTCGTGTCCGAGCCACGGCACCCATCGTGCGCGATCGGCGTACTGCCTCGCTTCGTCGAGGCTGGACTTGGCGTCCTCGTACTGCAGTGTCGAGACGCGCTGCTGCGCGTCGGCCATGCTCAACTCGAGACGCGCGACGCCGAGACACGCCGAACCAATGACGGCGAGCACGACCGCGACGATGATGAAGGCGAGAAAGCTTTTCATGGGAAGGTCCTGAACACTCCGAATCCGAGTTTCAACATCGCGGCACTGAGCCACAAGCCGACCGCGATCAGCGTCCACGCGGCGTAGCGCGGGCGCGCCACGCTGTAGTCTCTCGTCTCGATCCGACCTGGCGACAACCGATCGATCTCGCGCAGCGCACGATTGATCGACTCATCGTCGTAGGCCGCGTAGAACCGTCCGCCGGTGCGCTCCAGGGTGTCCTTCCAGATCTTGTCCTGCAGGACCTCACCCTCGCGGCGGTTGTAGGCGGTTCGCAGCATGTAGACCGGAATCTTCCAGGTTCGCGCCTCCGTGACCACACGATCCAGCTGCTTGGTCTGCTGGTTCAGCTGCGAATCGCGGCCGTCGGTGAAGACGATCATCAGGTTGCCCGAGGCGTTGATGAAGTCGAAGGTCTTGAACAGCTGTGTCGCCTGATCGACGCCTTCGATGATCGTCGTGCCCCAGTCGGGGAATCGCCCCCACTCGCGCGGATCGCTGATGAGTCGCGTGCTGAGCAGGATGTTCTCGTAGTCGTTGGTGAACGGCGTGACGACGTAGGCGTAGTTGCCGAACTGAATGAGCGCAACCAGGTCGTGATACGGGCCGTCCATGCGCCGCCTGATGAACTGCTCGGCAGCGGCGACCGCCGTGAAGAACGTCGCTTCGCCCTGACGCTTCGCGGTCGACTCGAACCTGATCACCATGCTCGTCGAGGCATCGACGAGCAGCGCGACGCGCCGGCCCGGATACGACACTTCTTCCCGCGCAAAGCCGGTTTGCGGATCGGCGAGCGCGACCGCGAACACCGGAACGCCGAGGAGAAACAGCAGCACCGGAAAATGGCGCGCCGGTGTCAGCAGCGATCGCCGCATCATCGGCAGCAGCGCTGGCAGCGCCACCTGCGTGCGGCCCGATCGGTGCCGCAAGATCGCCACCAGCAGGACGAGCACCGCCAGCGCCAGGATCACGATGAACACCAGCAGCGCGGTGCGTGCCTCGGCGAACTGCAGATCGATCCACCGCGTGCGGATCCATTCATCCCACAGCGTGCGCAACGCGATCGGAAGATCCGTCAGCGGTGGAATCATCACAGCCCGACAAATGCGCGGAGCGCGGCCGCCGTGCGGCGCGGCCACATCGTGCCAGCCCGCAGCTGTCGCACGGCTTCAGTGCTGTCCTCGAGCGCGGCATCGAGAGTGGTGTTGTCGCTCGGGCTCGTGCGCCCGTAGGCCGCGGCGCTCAACACGCCAATGGCCTGCGCGATCGACTCGGCCGACGATCGCGTTCGCGTATCGGCGCGCGACCCGTTGTTCAACTCGCTGGTGATCGTCGCCGGCGTCGTCGCGGCGGAGAGCAGCACGGTCTTGCGCTTCGGCCACCCAGTAGACACCGTGAGCTGACCTTCGCGTTCGGGAACGCTGCCGGCAACGAGATTCTGCGCCACGCGCTTGCCGACGGCGGTTGCACCAGCGATACGAAGGGCGGCCACCGCGCGTCGCGACAGCTCGGAGGTCCATCCCGTACCCGCTGTGTCTTCCTTGACCTGCGCCAGCACGCGCAGCGACGCGCGCAGCAGCGACGTCGCTGGCAGCGGCTTCACCGCCTGCGTCTTGCTGACGCGGACCAGGCCGACGACGCGCGAGAGCGCGAAGAGGGCCATCACGCCGGCAAAGGCAAACGAGATCCAGGCGGTCATCGTGGCCACCGAGGCGCGAAACCGGCGCGACTCGACCGAGGCGAACGTGAGTCCGGAGGCGTCGCGAATGTCGGCGGCCCCTTTCGGCACCAGCGACAGCACGCGCATGGGCAGCGCCGGGAGTATGTAGGTCTGGTCTCTCCCCTGCTGACCGGTCCCCGCCGACATCTGGTTGTAGGTCACCATCAACGATGGAATCGCAACGTCCTGGCCGAAGAACCCGTCGCTGAGCAGGCGCAGCACGTATTCGCGCTGGATGTAGCGCCACGGCGGCACGATCACATCGTCGACCTTCGGCCCACCGCTGACCACCTCAAAGGGCGTCAGCGACAAGGCGCCGGGCTCGAGCTGATTGAGCACCGGCTCCACCGTGATCGGGCCGGCCTTGATCACCGCGCACGTGAGCACGAGGCCGAAGCGCTCGCCCACGCGCACGGCGGTGCGATCGGCCTTCCACCAGCAGCGGATCGGATCCGAGGCTACCTCGCCGGCCTTCGGCGGCAGCGGCGCAGCGGGCGGAGGCACAGCCGGCGACAGCGGTTTCGTCGCTGCGCTGGATGCGGGCGTCGGCGTGGGCGCCACTGTGGTTTGAGCGTGCAGCGCAGGCACAAGGGCAATGACCGCGAGCCAGGTGAGGAGGAATTTGTTCATTGGCTACATTTTCCGGAGACGCCGCTCGGCGGTGAACTCCACGAGGGTCGTCTCCATTTCCCATCGATCGAGACCAACGCGAACCAGATCGAGACGAGCGTCTCGAGCGAGGCGGGTGATTTCGTCCTGCCATTCGCCGACGCGCACCGCGAGACGCCGCATCTCACGGCGCGACAGCACGCGCGATCGACCGCTTTCGACATCGAACACCTCGAGCCAGCCGTCGGACACCGCGGGCATCTCGTAGGCGAAGCGCACGTCGGCCATCAGCAGGAACACATCGTGCACCGCGTTCAAATGCGAGAGCTCGGCGATCACACGTTTCGCGTCGGGAAAAAGAAAGTCCGAGATGACCGGTACGAGCGAGGCCTTCCTCACCTGGCTCTCGATGGCCATGATGATGTCGTGGCCGGCGGCCTCGGTCTGCTGCTGCATCACCGACTGCCGGTACAACTCGAGGCAGTAGAGAAGGTGCGATCGTCCGATCCGTGGACGCGCGGCGGTGACCTGGACGAAGCGGTTGTCGAAGGCGACCAGCCCGAAAAGATCCTGGAAGAACATCGCCGAGAGTCCGGCCGCAGCCACGGCGCGGGCGATCGCGTGCGCGATCATCGTGCCGCCGATGCCACATCGCGTCGACGCCGACGCATCGGCCACGGCGACGATCGCGGCGTTGCTGTCTTGCTCGAACTCCCGGGTGATCATCGGGCTGAAGTTCGTGAGCGATGACTGCGACCAGTCGATCGACGACATGCGATCGCCAGGCTGCCAGTCGCGGATGCCGACGAAGTTGAACCCCGAGCCCTTGAACACGCTGGCGTGATCGCCGAGCGTGAATTCCTTCATCCGCTTCAGGATGAACAGCTCGATCTCGGCGATCTCCTGCAGGTTGACGAGGCCGTCGGAGTCGGCGTGCCTCGGTGCGTGCACCGCCGCGCCGCGATCGCCGATCACGGCACGGGCACCGAGGCCACGACGTCGTCGATGACCATGTCCACCGTCACGCCATGACTCGCAGCATGGGGTCCCAGCCAGACGCGGTGCGGGAGCACGTACCTGGCCAGTTCCTGAATATCTTCCGGATACACCTCGGCGCGGCGGCGCATCAGCAGCGCCCACACCTTCACCAGCCGCCCCCAGCAGATCGTCGCGCGGGGCGATCCACCCAGATCGACGCACTGCTCCACCAACGCCGACGGCGACTTGTGGGTCCACTCGGTTTCGGCGTTGAGCGGTCGCGTGGCGCCGACCAGCCGGCGGATGTATTTGGCGAGCGCCTTGTGCATGAACACTTCGCGGGTGACGACCGCACGCAGCTCGATGATGCGCTCCTTCTTGACCAACGGCTTCAAGCGCACGCGCTTGAAGTCGAAGTTCACGAGCTTCTCCTCCTCCTCGGGCCGCAGATACGGAATGTTGATCATGATCGCAAACCGATCCGTGGCTGCTTCGGAGAGCGGAAAGGTGCCCTGCCCGAGCTCCACGGGATTCATCGTCGCAATCGCGAAGCTGAACGGCGCCAGCTCGTAGGTGGTCTTGCCGACGGTGACGGTGCGGTCCTGCAACCCTTCCAGGAAGGCGCTCTGCGACTTGAGCGGGATGCGGTTGATCTCGTCGAGCAGAATAATCTCGGCCGACGCCAGCGGACCAAACTCGGTGATGAATTCACCGGTGGCTGGATTGATCATCTGGAAGCCGACGATCTCGGTCGGCTGCAGATCCGCTCGTCCCTGCAGCCGCGCGAACGTCGCGTCGCTGATCGCGGCGAGAATGACCCCGAAGAACGTCTTGCCGACGCCCGGCACACCGCGCAGGAGCAGGTTGCCCGCATTGACCTGGCGCTGCTGATCCTTGTCGTAGGTCGTGGGAATCTCGGATAAGAGCACGACGTTGGCGAGCGCCTTCTCGGTTTCGTAGCCGACGAGCGCGTTGCCCGCTTCGGCCACGATGGCCTCGTGCAAGTCGATGGCTTCCTGGAGTTCGGGGTGCATGAACTGTGAATCATACAAGGGCTCAGGGCTCAGGCCCCAGGCATCAGTAGGAAACAGGCCTGAGGCCATGCCGCCCAGCCCTGAGGCCTGAGGCCTGGGCCCTGAGGCCTACTTCGTGTGTGGTACTGTCCGGCGGATGACCACGACCACCGGACCCACACGCGGCGGCTCGGTCCGGCTCGTGGCGTTCGCCAGCCTCATCGGCACCACCATCGAGTGGTACGACTTCTTTCTCTACGGCACCGCGGCGGCGCTCGTGTTCAACCGGTTGTTCTTCCCGAACTCCGATCCCCTGATGGGGACGCTCTACGCCTTCGGCACGTACGCAGTGGGGTTTGTCGCGCGCCCGGTCGGCGGCATCGTCATCGGGCATTACGGCGACCGAGTCGGCCGCAAGTCGATGCTGGTGCTCACGCTCCTCATCATGGGTGTGGCGACATCGCTCATCGGCGTACTGCCCACCTATCAGCAAATCGGACCATGGGCGGCCGTGCTGCTGGTCCTGCTGCGGATCGCGCAAGGATTCGGCGTCGGCGGCGAATGGGGAGGCGCCGTCCTGATGGCGGTGGAGCACGCGCCGCCTGGCCGCCGCGGGTTTTACGGAAGCTGGCCTCAGGTTGGCGTGCCCGCGGGCCTCGTCCTGTCGACCGCGGTGTTCACCGTCTTCTCGACGCTTCCGGAAGATCAATTCCTCGCCTGGGGCTGGCGCGTGCCGTTCCTGGTGAGCGCGCTGCTCGTGCTCGTGGGGCTCATCATTCGGATGCGCATTCTCGAGACGCCATCGTTCGCGAAGATGAAAGAGGCGTCGGCCGAATCGCGCCAGCCGATTCTCGAGGTGCTCACCCAGTACCCAAAGCAGGTGCTGATGGCCATGGGTGCCCGCTTCGCCGAGAACGGCGCGTTCTATATCTACAGCGTGTTCGTGCTGGTGTACGCGACGCAGCAAGTGAAGATGCCGCAGCGCACTGTCTTGTACGCGATGCTCTTCGGCGCGGCGTGCGAGCTGGTGGCGATCCCGTTGTATGGCGCGCTCTCCGATCGAATCGGCCGGAAGCCGGTGTATCTGTTCGGAGCGATCGGCGTCGCGGTGCTCGCCTTCCCGTTGTTCTGGCTGCTCGATACTGGCTCCGCGTCGATGGCGGCACTGGCCATGTTCCTCGTCTTCATCTTCGCGCACGCACCGATGTATGGTCCGCAGGGCGCGTTTCTGTCGGAGCTGTTCGGCACCCGCGTGCGTTACAGCGGCGCCTCGCTTGGGGCACAACTGTCGTCGGTGCTCGCAGGGGGACTGTCGCCCTTCATCGCGACGTGGCTGCTGCGCAATTACGGCCGCACGTCGCTGGCGCTGTATTTGATTTTCATGTCGGCAGTGACGATCGTCGCGGTGACGGTCGCATCGGAAACCCACAAACACGAAATAGACTCGTAGAGATGGCGGGTCTACAGACCCGCCTCTACGACCAGCGGAGACCTTCTTCGAATGCAAACGATGAGAGCTGCCATCCTCGACAAGGCGCCTGGCGGGCTGCACGTCGAGGAGATCCCGATGCCCGAGCCGCTCGCCGGCGAAGTGCTCGTGCGTGTGAGCGCGTGCGGCGTGTGCCACACCGATCTGCATGTGATGAAAGCCGAAGTCGCCTTCCCGTCGCCGGCGGTGATGGGCCATGAGATCTCAGGCACCGTCGCCGCGCACGGCCCTGGTGTGTCGGCGCCACCGATCGGTGCGCGCGTCGTCTCTGCGTTCATCATGCCGTGCGGGTTCTGTCCCGCGTGCGGCAGCGGACGCGACGACCTGTGCGACAGCTTCTTCGCGATGAACCGCTTGAAGGGCACGCTGTACGACGGCACCTCGCGTTTGCGGCGAAAGGACGGATCGTCGATTGCGATGTATTCGATGGCGGGCCTCGCCGAGTATGCCGTCGTGCCCGCGACCGATGTGTTTCCGCTGGCTGATGGTCTTCCACTCGAAGAATCCTCGGTGCTTGGCTGCGCGATCTTCACCGCCTACGGTGCGGTGCGCCACGGCGCCGACCTGCGCGGCGGCGAGCGCATCGCGGTGGTGGCGGCCGGTGGAGTGGGCATCAACATCATCCAGATCGCGAGCGCATTCGGCGCCTCGCAGATCATCGCGGTCGACGTGCGCGAGGACAAGCTCGAGGCGGCGCGGCGGCTCGGCGCCACGCATGTCGTCGACGCGACCAAGGTGGATGCGACCGCGCGCGTGCGGGAATTGACCGATGGCAAGGGCGTCGACATCGCGTTTGAGGTGCTCGGCCTGCCGCAAACCTTCACGCAAGCCTTGGAGATGATTCGCGACGGCGGTCGCATGGTGGCGGTCGGCATCGCGCCCGGCAAGACCACTGCGCCGGTCGAGATTACCCGCCTCGTTCGCCGCGAATTACGCATCATCGGTTCGTATGGCGCGCGCACGCGGACCGACATGCCGGAGATCATCCGGCTCGCCGCCCAGGGCATCTTCCGGCCGGAGACGATGGTGACCCAGCGGTTTTCGCTCGACGAGGCCGACGCCGGGTACAAAGCGCTGGCGCGCGGCGAAATCGTCGGCCGCGCGATTGTCGTACCCTAAGCCACGAAGAACACGAAGGTCACGAAGCAGCAGATTGAGAAGGCTTCCTGATCTTCGTGATCTTCGTGATCTTCGTGGCAAATACTTCGTGATCTTCGTAGCAGAGGAGAAAGCATGATCGGGCAAGAGACGCTGTTGAACTTCATCGGCGGCCAGTGGGAGTCGGCCACTGGCGCCGAAACGATTCCGGTTCGCAACCCCGCGACCGCCGATGTGATCGCCGCGGTGCCCATGTCGACGGCAGCCAATGTCGACAAGGCGGTAAAGGCGGCGCTGGCCGCGTGGACCGAGTGGCGACGCACGCCCGCCGGCGATCGCATTCAGCCGCTGTTTCGCTTGAAGGCGCTGCTCGACGCCAACTTCACGGACATCGCCAAGCTCGTGACGCAGGAATGCGGCAAGACCTTGGCTGAATCCGAAGGCGAGCTGAAGCGCGGCATCGAGAACGTTGAAGTCGCCACCGGCATCCCCTCGCTGATGATGGGCAGCAACCTCGAAGACATCGCGTCCGGCATCGACGAGCTGATGATCCGGCAGCCTGTCGGCGTTGTCGCCGTGATCACCCCATTCAACTTCCCCGGGATGATTCCGCTGTGGTTCCTGCCGTACGCGGTCGCATGCGGGAACACCGTGATTCTCAAGCCGTCGGAGAAAACGCCGCTCACCATGGCGCGCGTGCTTCAACTCATCGAGCAGGCTGGCGTTCCGAAAGGCGTCGTCAATTTGGTGCACGGCGGCAAGGACGCCGTCGACGCCATCCTCGATCACCCCGACGTGCGCGCGATCTCGTTCGTCGGCTCGACGCCGGTTGCGCGCTACGTGTACAGCCGCGCCGCCGCCAACGGCAAGCGCGTGCAGTGCCAGGGCGGCGCCAAGAATCCGGTCGTCATCCTTCCCGATGCCGACATGGAGATGAC
>Ga0075434_100000723_pt1 | contig 25875 bp, 27 predicted proteins | sample RhiMethybrSRZTD3_FD_75298 | JGI IMG/M metagenome (GOLD analysis project Ga0075434, IMG submission 75298) | Populus rhizosphere microbial communities from Tennessee, USA - Rhizosphere MetaG P. TD hybrid SRZTD3 | ecosystem: Host-associated > Plants > Roots > Rhizosphere > Soil | place: USA... | reverse complement strand
TGCGTCAGGATCTCACTGAAGCGTGGGCATGGGAGTGCGCCCGGGCGGCGACGAGGACTCCCCACTGTAGCCGTGACCGGCCCAGCGGACGATCGCATCGACCACCTGGTTGTCCTGCAGGATCACGACGTCGTCCGTCCCGCAGCTCCATTCGCACCCGTTGGGATAGTGGAGATAGGTGAAGTTGCCGGCGTGGCGCACCGCGGACGGCCGCCCCCACAGGCCTTCCACATCGCTTTGGGTCATCCCCGGGGCCACCGTACCCGTGTCCGGAGAATTGTACGGCTCGTCGCGGACCACCTGCCGCACCGTCGGCGCCGGCCGGTTCGATGGCGGCACCGGGGTCACCCGTGGCTGCTCCACGCCGCCGGGCTGGGTGGGCGCGGGAGTCGCCGGCTTCTTGGTCGTGTCCTGCCCCGCTTTGGTCGTGTCCCGCGTCGCCGTTTGTGTCGCCGGCGCGCGGTTGCGGTTTCTTCGCTTGTCGAGCGCTTCCTTTATCTTAGCACAACCCAGGGTGGTGCCCGCCAACAGCGCGCACATCACCAGTGTGTTGCGTCGCATGAGCAGCCTCCAGGGAGAAGAAGACGCGAGCGCCGTCAGTGCCGCCGACGGCTGCGGCCGCGCGACGCTCGGGGTGCGGCATGATGCCGACCACATTGCGGCCGGCGCTACAGACGCCCGCGATGCCTTGGGTCGAGCCATTGGGGTTGTCCCCTACATAGCGGAGCACGACGCGGCCTTCGGCCTCAAGTTCCGCGGTCGTCCGCTCGTCGGCCACGTACCGTCCGTCCCCGTGCGCCACCGGCAGCACGAGCGTTTCCCCACGGCGATAGGCGCTCGTAAACGGCGTGTCGAGTGTCTCGACGCGAACCTGAACCGGCCGGGAAAGAAAGCGCAGCCCGGCATTCCGCATCAGGGCCCCCGGCAGGAGCCCCGCTTCACACAGGATCTGAAACCCGTTGCAGATCCCGAGCACCGGTCCGCCCGCGCGGGCGTGCGCGGTGACGGCTTCCATGACCGGCGAGAACCGGGCGATGGCGCCCGAGCGCAGGTAATCGCCGTAGCTGAACCCGCCGGGAAGGATCACCACGTCCGCCTGGTTCAGGTCGACGTCCCGATGCCACACGTAATAGGCATCGCTGCCCGCGTCGCGGGCCGCATCCAGGGTGTCCGCGTCGCAATTGGACCCGGGGAAGCGCACGACCGCGACCCGGCGCATCAGGCGGTCTCCACGAGCAGCTCGTAGTCCTCGGTCACCGGGTTGGCGAGCAACCGGTCGCACATGGCGCGCGCGCGCGACGCGGCATCGTCGGGCGTCTTCGCGTTCACCTGCAGGACCAGGTGCTTGCCGACCCGCACGTCACCGACGTCGGCGAATCCGAGGGCGTGCAGGGCGTGGTTCACGGCCTGGCCCTGCGGATCGAGCAGCGATGCCCGCGGCATCACACGGATTTCGACCCGGTACGCTGGCATCATCCGCGCCCCCGGGGCGAAATGCCGCGCGAGCGCGGGCCGTAGGCATCCCCGACTCGATCGGAATCGGTATCCGTCATGACGATCGGGCCCGCGACCTCCGCGTCGGCCGAGGTGTCTCCACCTTCGAAGAAGCTCAGGAAGCCGGCGCGCGCCACCCCATAGGTCATGTAGACGATCCCCAGCGGAAAGAAGAACACGTCGTGCTTCCAGATTCCGAAGAAGAGGATAAGCAGGAGGATCACGAGGCCCAAGAGCCCCCTGGCGCTCCGCGTGCCGGCGCGCGGCAGCGTGGCGTAGCGCACGTTGCTCACCATCAGGATCGTGCACGCGATCATGAGGAAATTGAGCGGCAGCCAGGGCATGCCGCCGAGCTGGGTGTAGAGGTCGGTTTGCGTGAACGGATAGTAGGTCGCCAGGGTCAGCCCGGCGGCGGGGGAGGGGAGCCCGATGAACGAGTCCTTGGCGCGGCCGGCCTGCGTGACGTTGAACCGCGCCAGCCGGATGGCCGCGCCCATCACGTAGAAGTAGCAGAAGATCCAGGCCGCGGCGCCGGCGGTGGAGAAGTGCAGCTCATACATCAGGTACGCGGGTGCGACGCCGAAGCTCACTATGTCCACCAGACTGTCGAGCTCCGCGCCGAAGCGCGTCCCCGTGTTCGACATCCGCGCGACTCGGCCGTCAAGGGCGTCGAGAATACCCGCGAAGACGATGAACCAGCTGGCGCGGTAGAACTCGCTACGCGACGCCAGCGTCATCGACCAGATCCCAAAGAACAGATTGAATAGCGTGAACAGGCTCGGCACGATCACGACGACGCGCCGGACACCGATACGCCGCGGGACTTCGGTCATCGAGCCTCCCCCCCCGCGTACTCCGCCAGCACGGTCGCTCCGGCCGCGACGCGATCACCGACGTGGACCACGACGCGAGGGTGACTTGCCACCGGGAGATACACGTCCACCCGCGAACCGAACCGGATCATCCCCAAACGGGCCCCCTGCGCGGCGCTGTCCCCCACCTGGCCGTCAGTGATGATGCGGCGCGCGATCAGACCGGCGATCTGTCGCACCAGCAGTGGCCCGTGCGGCCCGACGACGCCGATCGAGGATTGCTCATTGTCCAGGCTCGCCTTGTCGGCCGCGGCATGCAGAAATTTGCCGGCGTTATAATGGCGGTACGCCACGGTCCCCGAGACGGGATAGCGATTCACGTGCACGTCGAACACGCTCATGAAGATGGAGACGCGTGAGGCCCGGGCCTTGAGGTAGGCCGGCTCGTCGGTTTCGACGACGCTCACGACGATGCCGTCGGCCGGCGCGATCACGAAGCCGTCGCCCCGCGGACCGTTCCGGCTGGGATCCCGGAAGAAGACGAGCAGCCACACCGACAGCAGCAGCAACACGATCGTCGGAGCCCACCACCAGGCACTCCACTTCGTCGCCGACCAGGCACCGAGCGCGGTGAGGCCCCACCCGGCGGCGATGAACGGCCACCCTTCGGGGGCCATTCTCACGCCCCTCCCCCGACCTCGAGGGATTGACCGGTGATCAGTCGGTAGGCTTCCCGGTACCTGGCGCTGGTGGCCGCGATCACGACCGGCGGCAGCGACGGGGGCGGGTCGTTGCCGTCCCATTTACCCTGCTGTTTCAGGTTGGCCAGGAAGTCGCGCAGCGGCTGCTTGTCGAAGCTGGGCTGACTCTTGCCGGTCTGGTAGCGGTCGGCGGGCCAGAAACGAGAGGAATCCGGCGTAAGCGCCTCGTCGATCAAGAGCAGCGTGCCATCCGCGCCCGTCCCGAACTCGAATTTCGTATCGGCGATGATGATGCCGCGGGTGTCGGCGTAGGCGCGCCCCGCCTCGTACAGCGCGAGACTCGCCCGGCGCAGCGCATCCGACATCGACGCCCCCAGCTCCTTGGTGACATGAGAGAAGGTGACATTCTCGTCGTGACCGGTTTCGGCTTTGGTGGCCGGGGAGAAGATCGCCGGCTCGAGCCGGGCGCTCTCGACGAGCCCGTTCGGCAACGGCTCACCGGCCAATGTCCCCGTCTTCTGGTATTCCGCCCAGGCGGACCCGGAGAGGTACCCGCGCACCACGCACTCGAAGGGAACCGGCGTCGCGCGGCGCACCAGCATGGCCCGGCCCGTCAGGGTCTCGCGGTGCGGGGCCAGGGCAGGCACGCGAGCGACGATCTCTGTGACGTCGGCGGTCAGGCAATGATTGGGCACCACGTGACGGAGGGTGCGGAACCAGAACGCCGACAGCTGGGTGAGGACGGCCCCCTTGAACGCCACCGGCTCTCGCATCACCACGTCGAACGCGCTGACCCGGTCGCTCGCGACCATCAGCAGCGTGTCGGCGTCCACTTCGTACATCTCGCGCACCTTGCCGCGGCGCAAGAGCGGCAGCGGCAGTCGGCTTTCCACCATGGGGGTCGCGGTCGTCACACCTTCACCTCGGCGGTACTCGTCGTGGGCGCCACGGACTCGATGCGGCGCAGGACGGCAGGGAGAATCTCATCCAGGAAATAGTCGACCTGCTGCGGCGCGCGGCCGACGTACTGCATCGGTTCCAGCTCGTCGGCTCGGGCGGTCGCGCCGAGGCTCTTGAATGCCGGGTCCCCGGCGAGGCGCTGCAGCAGATCGTTCGTGGCCCCGTGCTCGGCCGTCTCCCGGGACACCGCCATGCTATGGCCGCGAATCACCTCGTGCAGGCGTTGCCGGTCGCCGCCGGCTTTCACGCCCCGCATCAGGAGGCGCTCGGTGACCAGAAACGGCAGCGTGTCGTCCACGTGCCGCCGGATCACGGCCTCACGGACCTCCAGACCGGCCGCGACGTTGGTCGCCAGCACGAGGATCGCGTCGGCGGCCATGAACCCTTCCGGCAGAACCAGGCGGCGGTTGGCGCTGTCGTCGAGGGTCCGCTCGAGCCACTGCTCGGCGGCGGTGTGCCACGCGTTGCCCTCCAGCTCGATCAGGAAGCGCGCCAGCCCCGTCATCCGTTCGGCCCGCATCGGATTGCGCTTGTACGGCATCGCCGACGAGCCGACCTGCTCGCTCTCGAACGGCTCCAGCAGCTCGCCTTCGTGCTGCAACAATCGCAGGTCAGTGGCGAACTTCGCCGCGGACGCGGCGACGCCCGATAAGGCCGCCATGATCTGCGCGTCCAGCTTCCGCGTATAGGTCTGCCCCGTGACCGGGAAGACCCGAGTGAACCCGAGCTTCGCGGCGACGCGCGTGTCGAGCTCGCGAACCTTGTCGTGATCGCCGTTGAACAGCTCGAGGAAACTGGCCTGCGTGCCCGTGGTCCCTTTGACGCCGCGGAACTGCAGCGTTTCGCTGCGATGCAGCAGCTCCTCGGCATCGAGCGCGAAATCCTGCATCCATAAGGTGGCGCGCTTGCCCACGGTCGTGAGCTGAGCCGGTTGGAAATGCGTGTAGGCGAGGCAGGGCAGGGCCCGAAACCGGCGCGCCACGTGCGCCAGGGCGACGAGCACGGCCGCGAGCCGCCCCAGCAGCAGCGCGAGGCCTTCCCGCATCAGGATCAGATCAGCGTTGTCGGTGACGAACGCGCTGGTGGCGCCGAGGTGCAGGAACGGTCGGGCGGCCGGCGCCTGCTCGCCCAGGGCATGGATGTGCGCCATCACGTCGTGACGCAGCCGCTTCTCGAAATCCGCGGCCCGGGCGAGGTCGACGTCGTCGAGATGATTGCGCAGCTGGGCCACTGCGTCGGACGGAATATCGAGCCCCAGCTCGCGCTGCGCTTCCAGCAGCGCCAGCCAGAGGCGACGCCACAAGCCGATGCGGCGCCGGTCGCTCCACAGCGACTGCATCGCCGGGGAGGCGTACCGCGCCGCGAGCGGCGATTCCCAGCTCACACCGACGCCTTGGCCCTGGCCACGAGCTTGCTCCAATCGGCCAGGAACTGATCGAGGCCGCGGTCGGTGAGCGGGTGCAGCAGCAGTTTTTTCAGGACGTCGGGCGGGAGGGTTGCGACGTCGGCGCCGATCATGGCCGCTTCCACTACATGGCGCGGGTGCCGCATCGACGCGGCGAGAATCTGGGTCGCGATCGCGTAGTTGTCGAAGATCGTGCGGGTCTCGCGGATGACATCCATGCCTTCCTGACCCACGTCGTCGATGCGTCCGATGAACGGGCTCACGTAGGTGGCGCCCGCTTTGGCGGCGATCAGGCACTGCACGCTCGAGAAACACAGCGTCACGTTGGTCTTGATGCCGTCCGCGGCGAGGCGGCGTACGGCCACCATGCCGTCCTCGAGCATCGGGATCTTCACGACGATGTTGTCCGCGATGCGGGCCAGCTGGCGTCCTTCCCGCAGCATGCCTTCCGTATCGATGGCCACGACTTCGGCCGACACGGGTCCTTCGACCAGCGAGCAGATCTCCTTCAGGACATCCTTGGGATCGAGATCGCCGGCCTGTTTGGCGAGCAGCGACGGGTTGGTGGTGATCCCGTCGATCAGCCCGGCCTGCGCGGCCCAGCTGATGTCTTTCAGGCTGGCCGTGTCGAGAAAGAACTTCATGCGTGAACCTCGGCGTAGAGGTCTCGAGGGTAGCGAACCGCCTCCAGATACAATCCCTGGGGCGGGGCCGGCGGGCTCGCGGCGTGATTGTCGGTGGCCGTGAGGAGCGAGGAAAGATCCGAGAGCGGACGGCGCCCGAGCGCGATGTCGACCATCGTGCCCACGAGGAACCGCACCATGCGGTGCAGGAACCGATCGGCTTCGATTGTAAACGTCACCCCCGTCCCGTCCGCTCGCGGCGTCCACTGGGCGAGCGCCACGCGGCATCGGTAATCGGGCTTTGCCGCTCCGGCGGCCGCGAGTCCGCGGAAGTCATGCTCGCCGGTGAGTGTGGCCGCCGCCGCCTCGAGCGGAGCCGTCTCGAGCCCACGCCCGAGCGCCCACTCATATGGGCGCCGGAACGGCGAGCGGCTCGCCGCGTCGGTGCCGATCACGTAACGATAACGACGCGCCGTGGCGCTGCGCCGAGCATTGAATCCGGCGCACATGGGATGGACCGCTGCCACCCAGATATCCCGTGGCAACAGGCCGTTCAACGCACGCCCGAGTCCGGCGACGTTCCCCGTCCATCGCTCATCGATCCCGAAACTTACCGCCTGGCCCAGGGCGTGAACGCCGGTATCGGTCCGGCCCGCGCCCGTCGCCGCGATGTGACGACCCATGAGGCGTTCCAGCACGGCCTCGAATTCCGCCTGCACGGTGCGCCCCGCCGGCTGCCGCTGCCAGCCAACGAACTGCCCTCCGTCGTACTGGATCACGGCAAGGCAGGGCCGGCTCGTCACGAGCACAAGATAGGGAAGCGGCTGGGGCCAATTCAAGCCACTTAACCCATTGTCTTATTTGACAAAAGGCGTTTTTGAAGGATAGCTTTTGCCACTCGTCCGCCCACGCATGACGCACAACCCTGCCGCTCCGACACCCCCCCTCGAGCGGGCGATCCACCTGCTGGCCAATCGTGAATCCTTGAGTGAAGGGCTCGCGGTCGCCGTCTTCGGCGAGGTCATGCGGGGAGCCGCGACGCCTGCCCAGCTGGGCGGATTGCTGCTGGCCTTGCGCCTCAAAGGCGAAACGGCCGACGAAGTGGCGGGGGCGGCCCGCGCGCTGCGCGAAGCGATGGTGCGAGTGGAGATCGACGCACCGCACCTCGTCGATACGGCCGGGACCGGCGGCGGAGCGGTGACGACGTTCAACATTTCGACGGGCGCCGCGCTCATCGCCGCCGGCGCCGGCGCGACCGTCGCGAAACACGGGAATCGCTCGTTCACTTCACGCTGTGGCTCGGCCGACGTATTGGAGGCGCTGGGCGTATCGGTGGGGCTCGACGCCGCCGCGGCGGCCCGTGCGCTCAAGGACGCCGGGGTCGCGTTTCTCTTCGCCCCGAATTTTCATCCCGCAATGCGGCATGTCGCGCCGGTTCGCAAGGAGCTGGGGGTGACGACGCTGATGAATCTGCTGGGTCCCCTCGCGAATCCGGCCGGCGTGCGGCGCCAGGTCATCGGCGTGGCGGATCGCGCGCGCGGGCCGCTCCTGGCGCAGACGCTGGTCCGTTTGGGGGTCGATCACGCCATGGTGGTGCACGGCCGGATCGGAATGGATGAGGTCTCGCCGATCGGGGAGACGGACGTCTGGGAAGTGCGCGGCGGCACGATCGAGGAGTGGACCATCACGCCGGAACGGCATGGACTGTCCGTTTCAGATGGTGCGGACCTGAGCGGCGCGTTGCCGCGAGAGAATGCCGATCGCCTGATCGGCCTGCTGGACGGCGCCGACGATATGCCAGGGAAAGCCGCCCTGGTCTTGAATGGCGGGGCGGCGATTTACGTGTCCGGATTGTCCGACAGTTACGATGAAGGGATTACACGGGCGCGCGCGGCCCTCGATTCCGGTGCCGCGCGGGCCGCTCTGGACCGGCTGCGGCGCGCCAGCCCTAGTACTTCCGGATGACGCCCAGCACGACGCCCCGAACCAGCACGTCACGCTCGTTCACGCGGATCGGCGCCATCTCGGCGTTGGCCGGCTGCAATCGAATCCAGCCGCCGGGCTCGCGAAAGTACTTTTTGACCGTGGCGCTCTCGCCCCCGACCAGGGCGACGACCGTGTCGCCGTTGTCGGCATGATCCCGCTCGTGCACGACGATGTAATCGCCGTCGCGGATCTGTTCGTCGATCATCGACCGGCCCTGAACCTTCAGGACGTAGCTCCGGCCGCGCCGCGGCAGCAGGGAATCAGGGACGGCGAGGCTGTCGGTGGCATCGCTGATCGCTTCGATCGGCTGACCGGCGGCGACGAGGCCAAGCAGGGGAAGCTCCGTGGCTCCGGTTTGCCCCCGCGGCGGCACCACCTCGATCGCCCGACTCTCATTCGGGGTACGGCGGATGTAGCCTTTGCGCTCGAGGTTGGTGAGGTGCTCGTGCACGGTGGCCAGCGACTGGAATTGAAACCGACCGGCGATTTCCTCGAAGCTGGGTGCGTAGCCTCGTTCGTCGATGTACGACGTGAGGTAATCGAGGATTTCCCGTTGACGGCGCGTGAGTGGCATCCGGCTCCCCCGAAGATCGACCGAAGCATAATGTACCCGAATATCGACCGAACGCAAGCATGACGACGGTCCGCCTAGACGAAATCGTGGCCGGCGCCGCGGCCCGGGTGGAACTGCTGCGAAACCAGGCTCGGGAGCTGGAGCAGCGCGTGGCAGCATATCCTGTCCCCGGGCCATTCAATCTGAAGCGCTCGGACGGGACCGTGGGGGTCATCGCCGAGATCAAGCGGCGCTCGCCATCGGCCGGCACCATTCATCGGGACTTGGACGCGTCGCGGGTCGCGCTCGCCTACGCCGAGGGCGGGGCGGTGGCGATCTCCGTGCTGACCGAAGAAACGCACTTCGGGGGATCGCTCGAAGACTTGAACGTGGTTTCGCGTCTCGTGACGCTCCCGGTGCTGCGCAAGGACTTCATCCTCGATGAGCTGCAGCTGCTGCAGGCGCGCGCGTACGGCGCCGCCGCCGCGCTGCTGATCGTCCGGATTCTCGAGCCGGTCCAATTGACCGCGCTGGTGCATGCCGCGCGGGGTCTCGGACTCGGCACGCTGGTGGAGGTGCATTCGGAGGCGGAGCTCGACACCGCGCTCACGGCGGGTGCTACCGTCGTCGGCATCAACAGTCGTGACCTCGGCGACTTCAGGGTCGACCTCGGCGTGGTGGAGCGGCTGCTGCCGGCGGTTCCGCCCGGCGTCACCGCGGTGGCGGAAAGCGGCATCGAATCCCGGGAAGATGTCGAGCGCCTCGCCGCCGTCGGGGCGGACGCGGTGCTGGTCGGGACAGCGGTGGCGCGATCGCCGGACCCCCGTTCGGCGGTGTCGGCACTCGTTGGCGTGCGCCGGCGCGGGCGGTCGGCCCCATGAGCTTCGGTCCGTACGGCGGCCGGTATGTCCCCGAAACCTTGATGGCGCCACTGGAAGAGTTGACCGCTGCCTACGATGCCGCCCGAGTCGATCCCGCATTTCACGCGGAGCTCGATTCGTTGTTGGCCGACTACGTCGGTCGACCCACGCCATTGACCGAAGTGCCGCGACTCGCCGCCCTGCTCGGGGACCGCATCACCGTGGTGTTGAAGCGGGAGGACTTGAACCACACCGGCGCGCACAAGATCAACAACACGCTGGGGCAGGTGCTGCTGGCGCGTCGCATGGGCAAGCGACGCATCATCGCGGAGACCGGGGCCGGTCAACACGGAGTGGCGACTGCGACCGTCTGTGCCCGGTTCGGCCTGGAATGCGTCGTGTACATGGGCGAGGAAGACATGCGGCGGCAGCGTCTCAACGTCTACCGCATGGAGCTGCTCGGTGCCCGGGTCGAGTGTGTCACGTCGGGAACGCGGACCTTGAAGGACGCGACGAACGAGGCGCTGCGCGACTGGGTCACCAACGTCACGGAGACGCATTACATCATCGGCTCGGTGGTCGGACCCGATCCGTTCCCGCGCCTGGTGCGGGATTTTCAGTCGGTGATCGGACGCGAAGCCCGCGCGCAGGTCCAGGAGCGCTATGGCCGGCTTCCTCGGACGGTGGTGGCGTGTGTCGGTGGAGGGTCGAACGCCATCGGCATCTTCACTGCCTTCATGGAGGATGCCGGGGTCGAGCTGGTCGGCGTGGAAGCGGCGGGGGAGGGAATCGGCTCCGGCCGTCACGCGGCCACGTTGTCCCAGGGCCGGCCGGGCGTCTTTCACGGAAGCCGGAGCTACCTGTTGCAGGACGCCGACGGTCAGGTGCAGCCCGCGCATTCCGTGTCCGCGGGGTTGGACTATCCCGGCGTGGGGCCCGAACATGCTTTCTTGAAGGACCGCGGGCGGGTATTGTATCAGTCCGTGACCGACCAACAGGCACTGGAAGCGTTCGCCGCCCTGGCTCGGCTCGAGGGACTGCTGCCCGCCTTGGAAAGCGCCCATGCCGTCGCGTGGGTGTGCGCTTCCAAGCGCCGCTGGACCGCGGGGGACCTCGTGCTCATCAACCTGAGTGGGCGCGGGGATAAGGACGTGGCCATGGTCGCGGATCTGGGACGAGCGACCCCGTGACCGACTCCCCCCACACCGAGCTGGCCCTCCCGCCGACGCAGGTCGAGGAGCTGCTGTCCCTCATCGGCAAGGGGCTGCGCGCCGTCCAGCTGTATATGCCGAACAATCCCGTCTATCAGCGCGCCATCGAGAACGTACGCGTGGCGTGCCGCAAGATCTGGGAGGTCACCGACGATCTCGTCCTGGACGTGCAGGAGACGGAGCTGCGATGGGAGAGTGCCGTCGTCTACAGTCACGACCATAAGAACGAGAGCATCGCGTGGACGTTGTTCAAGGACGGTGTGCGCTCGGTCACGCTGCGCCCCAAGGTCGAGGAGGCGGAGCTCGTGCGGTTCATGCAGGTGCTGCACCAGGCGCGCACGCTGCCGGCCGACGCTCCCGACGATCTCCTGACGCTCCTGTGGCAGGAAGATTTCCAGCTGCTGTCGTATACGTTCCGCGAGGTGTCGCTCGACGCCGGCGCGCCGATCGAGACGGAGGAAGGGGCGCAGGCGCCGCCGCAGGAAGTGCGGCAGCAGGTCGAGCAGGAGGTGCCGCCGCAACGCGAGACCGTATCGATCGACGAGTTCGACACCACCCTGTATTTCCTGGACGACAAGGAAATCGCCTACCTGCAAACGGAGGTCGAGCGGGAGTACGCGCAGGACCTGCGGCACAACGTGTTGTCGCTGCTGTTCGACCTGCTGGAGGTGCAAACCTACGGCACGGTGCGCGCCGAGCTGATCTCCATCATCGAGAACTTCATTCCGTACCTGCTCGGCTCCGGCGACTTCCACTCGGTGGCCTACATTCTCCGTGAGATCACCGGGGTGCTCACTGGCGGCCGTGAGCTGATCCAGGAGCACCGGCAAGCGCTCGAAGCCGTGCCGGCGCGGCTCTCACAGCCGGAGTCTCTGTCCCAGCTGTTGCAGTCGCTCGACGAGGCCACCGTCCATCCCACCGAAGAAGAGCTGGGCGACCTGTTCAAGGAGCTCAAGCCCGAGGCGTTGGTCACCCTGGCGAGCTGGGTGTCACGCCTCTCCAACGAGCGCGTCAAGACGCTCGTCAAACGCTCGGCGGAGCGCCTGGCGACGCAGAATGCCGCGGAGGTGCTGAAGGCGCTCGCGAGCCCGGATGCGAGCACGGCGCTCGAGATGGTGCGGCTCGCGGGACGCCTCCGCCTGGCCGGCGCGCCGGATGGGATGGGCCGGCTGCTGGAGTCCGGCAACCACGAGATGAAGCAGGCGGTGGTGGACGCGCTCACGCAGATCGCGACACCGACCGCGCTGCGTCTGCTGGAAGGCGCAGTCGAAGATCCCGACCGCGATGTCCGGATTTCCGCGGTCCGATTCCTCAGTAGTCGAGGCCACCGGGGCGCGTTTCAGCGCATCGAGTCGGCGATCACGGGCGGCAAGCTGCGGCAGGCGGACCTGACGGAGAAGATGGCGTTCTTCGAGGCGTACGGGGCGCTGGCCGGGTCCGCGGGCACGGCGATGCTGGAGCGTCTGCTCCTGCCACGCGGTCTGTTGTCACGGCGCGAGGACGCCGAAACCCGCGCGTGCGCGGCGATGGCCCTGGGAAAGATCCGGAGCCCGGAAGCGCGGTCGGTGCTGGAGCGCGCGGCACTGGAGAAGGACGCACTGGTGCGCAACGCGGTGAGTCGGGCGTTGCGGGAGATGAGCCGGTGAGCGACGAGCCCCAGCCGACCAACGGCGCCCCTCCGGCGCGGCGCGCCTCGATCCTCGAAACGGTCGGGACGACCGACAGCTTCCTGCGCCACGCCGGGCGCGAATTCCTCGTCGTGCTGTACGCGTCGCTGCGCTCGCTCAAGCTGTACCCGGTCGAGAACGCCCAGGTGCAGCATTCGCTCGACGAGCTGTTCACCGCGACCAAGCATGTGCTCGACGTCGAGCAGGAGCTCGAGCTGCGGCTGCAGGGCGAGTTCATCTTCGTCAATTCCACGCGGCTGCGCCTGGCGCTGGAGAATTACGCGTCGTTCTCGCACGTGCTGTCGGTCATGCGGACGTGCGGGGTGGGATCGATCCGGCTGCTCGAGGGCGTGGACCGCCGCGAGCTGCAGATCCTCGTGTCCCTGCTCCTCGCGTACGCGGCGCGGGAGGCGAGCACCGACAAGGTGTACGAGATCGCGGGCAAGCTGAACGAAGCCGGGGCGACGCACATCGGAGTCGAGCCCCCGTTCGAGACCGACGAAAACCTGGCGGACACCGAGCGCGCCAAGGAAGCGGCCAAGCGGACCTATGCGCGCTCCGTCGCCGTGACGCGCGAGGTGATCAACAGCCTGCGCCTCGGCCGCACTGCCAACGTGAAGCGGGTGAAGCGCGCGGTGCAGGGCATCGTCGATCAGGTCCTGAACAACGAGTCGTCGTTGCTGGGACTCACCACGCTGCGCGACTACGACGAGTACACGTTCACGCATTCGGTCAACGTGTGCATCTTCGCGGTCGCGCTGGGCCGCAAGCTGGGGCTCACCAAGCTGCAGCTCTACGACCTGGGCATGACCGCGCTGTTCCACGACGTCGGGAAATCCCGCGTGCCGCTCGACGTGCTCAACAAAGAAGGGGGCCTGTCGGAAGAGGAGTGGCGCATTCTCCAGGCGCATCCATGGCTGGGCGTACTGACGCTGTTCGGGCTGCGGGGGTACGGGGAAATTCCCTATCGCGGCATGATCGTCGCCTACGAGCATCACATGAAGATCGACCTCACCGGATATCCGAGACCGGTGCGGGCCCGCTCGCTCTCCATCTTCTCCAAGATCATCGCGGTCGCGGACGGCTTCGACGCCGCCACCAGCCGCCGCGTCTACCAGACCGTCCCGATTCAACCGGACCAGGTCCTGAAGGAGATGTGGGAGAACCCGCGCCGCGGCTACGATCCGGTGATCGTCAAGGCGTTCATCAATCTCATCGGCGTCTATCCCATCGGCACGGTCGTCATTCTCGACACCTACGAGGTGGCGCTGGTGCACTCGGCCAACCCGGACGTCGGCTTCCTGAATCGGCCCGTGGTGCGCATCGTGGCGACCGTCGACGGCGCCATTCAACGGCCGGGGGTGCTGGCCGATCTGTCGCTACGCGATGAACAGGGCAACTTCCCACGCACCATCGTCAAAGTCACCGACCCCGACAAGTACGGCATCAAGGTCAGCGACTACTTTGTCTGACCGCGCCGTGGCCGGGGCGTTTGCCGCCGCGCGCGCGCGCGGCCGGGTGGCGCTCATTCCGTACATCACCGCCGGCTACCCGTCGGCGGCCGAAACCCGCGAGCTCCTGAAGCGTCTGCCCGCGGCGGGCGCCGACCTGATCGAAGTCGGCATCCCGTTCAGCGATCCCATCGCCGACGGCCCGACCATTCAGCGCTCCACGCACCGGGCTCTGGAACAGGGAATGACGGTTCGCGGCGCCCTCGAGCTGATCCGATCGGCGGCGCCGTCCGTGCCGATCGTCGTCATGACGTATGTGAATCCGATCCTCGCCTACGGACTCGAGCGCTTCCTTGCCGACGCGGCGCAGGCGGGAGTGTCCGCCGTGTTGTGCACCGATCTCCCCGCGGGCGCGGCGCCGGAGATGGAGCGCGCGATCGCCGCCGCGGGGCTGGATCAGATTCGTCTCGTGGCGCCCACGACGCCGGACGATCGTCTGCGGACGATGCTGCGCCCAGCGACGGGATTCGTCTACTTCATCTCCCGTCTGGGCGTCACCGGTGTCCGCACCGAAGCTCCTCCGGACCTGGAACGCCACATGCGCCGGATTCGTGCCGTCACCGCGCTCCCGGTGGCGGTCGGGTTCGGGATCGGCACGGCGGCGCAGGTCGCCGCCGCGGCGCGCTGGGCGGATGGCGTGGTCGTGGGGAGCGCCGTGATCGAGGCCCTGTCCTCGGGGGGCGTCGCCGCCGCCGAGCGGCTGGTGCGGGAGCTGGCGGCATGAACTTCCAGCGCTTCGTGCTGGTGTACGGCCGGGTCCTGGCGGCGATCGGCCTCTCCCTGACCGTCGTAGTGCTCCTCATCGATCGGCGTTGGACAGATCAGGGGATCCAGATTCTGATCATGATGGGCGTGTGTGTGGGACTGCGGGGCCAGGCCGTGCGCCTCTCGAAGTATTCCTATCTGCATCAGGCCGCAGTGGTGAGTCTCGGCGGCAGCCTGTTGGTGGGCGTTCCGGCGACACTCGTGGCGGCGTTCGGCGGCACGATCCTGGCCGACTGGGTGTGGCTGCGCAAGGCCCTCTGGGCGGCGGTGATCAATTATGGCCGCGAGGCGATCACGCTGGTCGCGGCGTACGGCTTGTACGCGGCAATTCTCGCCGTCTCCAACATTACCGATCCCGGCCTGCACGTCACCACCATTCCCGCCCTGTTCTTCTTCGTGCTCGCGTATTTCGTGTTTGGCCGGCTGCTGTTCTACATGAGCCTGATGGTGCGCGGGAAACTGGAGCAGGACGAGCAGCTGCTGATCATCCGCTACGAGGTCATCGCGTACTTCGGGACGATCGGCGCGGTGACGACGGTGGTGAGCGCCGTCCTCGCCTGGCCCCCGGTCACGTGGCTGTTCGTCGCGGCCGCGCTCGGCGCGCTGGGGCAGCTCCTCAAACAAATGCTCGAGGAAGCGATCTCGGCGGAAGAGCTGAACAAGATTCACGCCATCGAATCGGTCATCACGAGCAACATCAGCCTCCACGATTCGTTCCAGCGCATCGAACGGCTGGCCCACCGGCTGGTGGATTGGGGCGACCTGCGGATCTACCGCCGGGCAGAGGAGGGCGGGGGGCTCAAACTCGCCTACCGCAGCGACATCGGACGGGCCGAGCGCGCGGACCCGACCGCCGACGTCGCGCAGCTGCGGACCCAGGTGGTCGAGCAGGGTGAAACGCTCGTCATCAACGACGTCATGCGCGACAAGCGGGTCGCCGACGTGCCAGAATACGTTCAGAGTCTGGTCCTGGTGCCGCTCCGCTTCGGCGAAGGGGTGATCGGGACGCTGGAGCTGGAGCATCACAAGCGCCGAGCCTACCGGCGCAAGGACATCGTCACCATCGCGACGTTCGCGAATCAGCTGGCGACCGCCATTCACATCAACGAGCTACGGCGGCCGATCGTGGAGACCCTGGACGGGATGACGCGCCAGCTCGCGACGATCGGCCAGGCGGCTGCCTCGCTGCGCGACGTGTCCCGCGCCGTCGCCATGTCCACCACGGCCATTCGCAGCGCGGCGACGTCGGAAGAAACCGAGGTGAGCGGCGGCCTCGAGGCGACCGACGCGCTGGCGCGTGTGTCCCAGCGGGTGGTACAGGACGGCGCCGGTGCGGCACAGGCTTCCACGGCGGCGAGCGACGTGGCGAACCGCAATCGTGAGCGGATTCGCGACGCGCTCACACGCCTGGTCGCGCTGAAGGCGTTCGTCGGCGAAAGCTCGGGGAAGGTCCAGCAGCTCGGATCCATGAGCCGCCGCATCACGGGCTTCATCGCTTCGATCCGCGAATTCTCCGAGATGACCAACCTCCTGGCCTTGAACGCCGCGATCGAGGCGGCCCGGGCCGGCCGACACGGCAAGGGATTCGCGGTCGTCGCCGACGAGGTGCGCCGCCTGGCGGAACAGAGCGCGGAAGCCGCGACCGAGGCGGGGGAGCTGGTCGCCGACATCCACCGGCAGGTCGGTGAAGTGGTGGAGCAGATGCGGCGCGGCCAGGTGAACGTGGCCGGCGTCGAAGAGCTGTCCTCCGACGCGCTCGGGGCGCTCGACGCGATCGTCGAGGCCACCGCCGATGCGACCCTGCACGCGCAGCGGATCTCCGCGGCGGCGAGCGAACAGGACGAAGCATTCGTGCGCCTGCGCCAGCGGATCAGCGCGGTGGCGGCGATCTCGCTGCAGAATCGCGCGGAAGCGGAAGGCGTGACCGCGCGGGCCGGCGAAGCCGCGCGCGGATTAGCGGACCTCGAAAACGCCACCCGCGACCTGGAGGACGTGGCGGCGCGGCTGCGCGAGCTGACGCGCGGATTTGCCAGTCTGGACTGACCCGCTAGCATTCCCTCGATGCGACAGCTGGAGCGGGCCTTCGTCGCCCTCGGCTCGAACGTGGGAGACCGTGAGGAGCACCTGGGCTACGCCCGGGCCCGGCTCGCGGCGCTGCCCCACACGCATCTCGTGGCGGCATCGCGCATCGAGGAAACCGCGCCGCTCGGACCAGTCGCGCAGGCGCCGTATCTCAACCAGATGGTGTTGTTGCTGACGGCGCTGGCGCCGGCCGAGCTGTTGTCGCATTGCCTGGCCATCGAAGCGGAGCGTGGCCGGGAGCGCGCCGAGCACTGGGGCCCACGCACGCTCGATCTCGACATCGTGCGCTTCGGCGACCAGTCGATCCACGAGCCCAGCCTCGTGATTCCCCATCCCGAGCTGCCGCGCCGCGATTTCTGGCAGCGTGAGCTGGCCGAGCTCGATGTGGGGGGCGACCCCGGATGACCGAGGCCGCCAAACCGGTTACGACCCACGCCCTGATGGCGATGAAAGCCGAAGGGCGCCACATCGTCATGCTCACGTGTTACGACGCGTTGTTCGCCCGGCTCCTGGACGCGGCCGGCGTGGACATCCTGCTGGTCGGTGATTCGGTGAATCAGGTGCTGGCCGGCGAAGACTCGACGCTCTCGGCCCGGCTCGATCAGATGATTTACCATACGCGGATGGTGCGCAAAGGCGCCCAACGGGCGATGGTGATTTGCGACATGCCGTTTCTCACGTACCAGATCACCAAGGAAGAAGCGATCCGGAACGCCGGGCGGGCGATGGCGGAAACCGGGTGCCAGGCGGTGAAGCTCGAAGGCGGGGCGGCGATCGCTCCGACCGTTCGCGCCATCGTCGACGCGGGCATTCCGGTGATGGGTCACCTTGGGCTCACCCCGCAGTCGGTGCACGCCCTGGGCGGGTACCGCGTTCAGGGGCGCGACCAGGAAACGGCGCGACGAATGAAGCGGGACGCGCGCGCGCTCGAGGCGGCCGGCGCGTTCGCGGTCGTGCTCGAGCTGGTACCGTCGCCGCTGGCGGCCTCCATCACGAGTGCCCTGACCATTCCGACGATCGGCATCGGGGCCGGACCGGACTGTGACGGGCAGGTGCTCGTGCTGCACGACATGCTGGGATTGAACGACCGGTTCAGCGCGAAATTCGTGAAGCGATACGCCGATCTCGCGGGAGCGGTGCGCAAGGCGGTCGGGGCATTCTCGACCGAGGTGCGAGACGGCTCCTACCCGGGGAAAGAGCACTCCTTCGAGCGGTGATGGTCGCGGCCCGATGATCGAGGTGTCCCGGCTCGAGGACATGCGCGCCTGGTCTCGCGCGGAGCACGCCAGCGGCCGACGGATCGGGTTCGTCGCCACCATGGGCGCGCTCCACGAAGGGCATTTGCGTCTGGTCGATCGCGCGCGCGAGCAGGCCGACGTCGTCGCGATGAGCATCTTCGTGAACCCGCTGCAGTTCGGCCCGGCTGAAGATCTCAATCGATATCCCCGGGACCTGGAACGCGACCGCCAGCTGGCCGGTGATCGCGGCGTCGCGGCGCTGTTCGTGCCAGAGGTCGGGGTGATGTACCCGCGCGAGCCCCTGGTGCGGCTCGATCCCGGCCCCATGGCGCAATCGCTCGAAGGGGCCGCCCGACCGGGCCACTTTGCCGCGGTGCTGACGGTGGTGACGAAGCTGTTCCACGTGGTGGAACCCGACATCGCGATTTTCGGTCGCAAGGATTTTCAGCAGGCCATGCTGGTCCGGCGGATGAGCGCCGATCTCGATTTTCCTCTGGTCGTCGAGATCGCGCCCACCGTGCGCGAGCTGGAAGGCCTCGCGCTCTCGTCTCGCAACGGCAACTTGTCGGCCGACGAGCGGCGCTCGGCTCTCGCCCTGTCGCGCTGCCTGCGAGAGGTCGAGCGCGCGTGGCGCGGTGGCCAGCCGGATCCGGCCCGCCTGTGCGCGAGGGGGCTCGAAGTCCTGACCGTTCCCGGCGTCACCCCCGAGTACCTGGCCTTGGTCGACGAGGAGCTCAAGCCGGTAGACCGTGTCACCCAGACGACCATCGCGGTCGTTGCCGCGAGCGTCGGCACGACCCGTCTCATCGACAACGTGGTTCTGGGTGAAGGGGTCAGCGCCGATCCCACCGTGCACTGACGCGATGCTGCCATCCTGGGCCGTGGTCACACCGGCGCGACGGGCGCACATCGAGCGCGTCGCCGCGCTGGTGGATCAATGGGCCACCACGATGCACGTGTCGCCCGCCGAGCGCGCGCGGTGGCTTCGAGCCGCGTGGCTGCACGACGCGCTGCGCGATGCGCCGTCCACGGGAGAGATGGATCACGGTCCCCGTTGTGCCGAGCGCCTGGCGCGCGAGGGGGAGCTGGATCAGGGCGTGCTGGATGCGGTGCGGTTCCATTCAGTCGGGTATGCCGGCTGGGACGAGGTCGGGCGGATGCTCTATCTCGCCGATCATCTCGAGCCGGGGCGGCCCCACGAGGCCGACATCCGCGCCGGGTTGCGCGCCCGTGTGGCCGGTGAGCGCGACACGATTCTGAAGGAGGTGGCCCGGCGCCGGATCGACTGGACACTACGGTCCGGGTGGCCACTCCAGCCGGAGACGGTGGCGTTCTGGAACGCGCTCGTCACCTCCTGATTGCCGGCATGGCCGTCCTGGTCGCCTGTCGCGGCACGGAGCGGCGCACGGCATTTGGAGTTCCGGGAGACCATGGGCCACGGCTGCAGCTGGAGGTCCTCAATACGACGGGCAGGCAGGGGTTGGCCCGGGCCGGCGTGAGGGTATTGCGCCAGGCAGGATTGGACGTGGTCTACTTCGGTACCGCGCCGGGCGAGGCTCTGGACTCGACGCGAATCGTCATCCGTCGGGGGAGTGCGGCGGTGGGAGAGCGCGTGCGGCGGGCGCTCGGGGTCGGGAAAGTCGTGGTGCAGCGCGACTCGACGCTACTGCTCGACGCCAGCGTGCTCCTGGGCCGGGACTTTGCTCCCCCGCCCGACTTCCACCCGTAACTGGCCGCAGGCGGCGCTGATGTCGAGCCCCCGGCTGCGACGCAGCACGGCTTCGATGCCGTGACGTTTCAGTCGTCGCTCGAACGCCAGCATGTGCGCGCGGGGGCTGGGCGAAAGGTCGGGCGCCCCGCCCGGGTGCAGCGGGAGCAAATTGACGTGCGCGGCCAGGGGTCGCGCGATGGCCGCCAGCTCGTCGGCCGTTTCCAGGGAATCGTTCCGCCCCCCAATGAGCACGTACTCCAATGTCACGCGGCGGCGGAACTGTTTCAGCGCGGCCAGGACGTCGGAGAGATGGTACTTGCGCTCGACCGGCATCAGCGGACCGCGCAGCGTCGAGGTCGGCGCGTGCAACGACAGCGCGAGGCGAAACTGCTCGGGGCGCGCAGCGAACTTCGCGAGATTGGGAAGGATGCCCACGGTCGACAGTGTGAGATGGCGGGCCCCGATGCCGCAGCCATCGGCGTGATTGAGGATCGTCAGCGTCGTGTCCACCGCTTCCCAGTTGAGGAGCGGCTCACCCATTCCCATGAAGACGACGTTGGTCGGCGGCTTGGCGGGGTCTCGCATGGCGACCTGGCGGACCTGACCGGCGATCTCCGCGGGACTGAGATTGCGACGCCATCCCATCCGGCCCGTCGCGCAAAACACGCAACCGAGCGCGCACCCCACCTGGGAGGACACGCACAAGGTGCGGCGCTTGCCTTCCGGAATCAGCACCGATTCGATCGCCTGCCCGTCGGCCAGCTGCCACAGGAATTTCTCGGTGCCGTCGACGGACACCTGGTGGACCGCCAGGGTCATGGTGCTGAGCGGGAAAGCCTCGTCCAGCGCCGCCCGCAAGTCGGCGGGCAGATCCGTCGCCTCGCGCCACGACATGACCGGACGCTGCCAGAGACGCGGAAAGATCTGCTGGATCCGATAGGACGGCTCCCCACGCTCGGCGAGCCACGCCGCAATCGTGTTGCGGGCCACGCCCGGGGTGAGGGAGAGGATGTCGGTCACCGCAGCAGGGCCTCGAGACCGACCCGGAAGGACGATCCTAGATCGGACACCCCGCCGTCGCGGGAAAACGACATCCGATACCTCCCCACGGCGACGCGAAAGCCCGCGGCGCCGCGCCACGCGGTGCTGCCATAGCTCGCCTCGCGAGCCAGCACGACGTCCAACGCGAGTGGTGCTCCCACCGTCATTCCCAGCCCGAATTGGTGGTTGACGCCACCCGGATGCCCGAGCTCGATGCCATAGCGGGCGAGCAGCGACCCCGGAGCATTGCGCCACAGCGGTCCCCGCCAGAACCGGAATTCGACGCCGGCGCTCACATCCTGGGCGGGATCGCTCCCAACACGCCGCAGGCCGCGCGTGGCGGCCGCGAGCCGCAACCGGTCGCCCAATCGCTGTGAGAGCCCGATGTCCAGCGCCCAGCGATCGACGGTCGTGCCGTCGAGTCGCGTGTCGAGGTAGCTGCCGGCGACCCCCACCGTCGTGGTGCCGAATCCCCGTGCCCACGTCAGGACCGCACGCTGCGTGAAGAAGGGAACTGAGCCGTCTGGGTCTGGACTGTCGGTCGTGTGGATCAAGTCACCGAGACCCATGCGGGCGTACACCACTCCAAAGCCGCCCAGGGGTCCGGTGGCGAGCCGCACGGCGGCGACCACGCCGGTGGCGCTGATTGCCTGCGGCGTCTGGATCAAATCGACTCCGATTTGCCCGCGATCAGCCGTTTGAGCTGGATTCCAATAGGCTGCCGCCGCTCCCGATGCGAGCGCCACTGGCAGGGGGATCGTGACTGCCGCCAGACGCCACAACTCCGAACCGGCGCTCGATTGAGCGCTTGCCGGGTACGCCCCAGTGAGGGCCAGCAATGTCAAAAAGCCTGCAAGTCGCATCATCTCGGGCCTCAAGGAGCCGTGTAGCGCAGTCGGCCCAACTTAACTAGATTCAACCGCTTACACCACTTACGGTGCGCCCCTGCGTCTTACAGACCTGCTCACCCCTGACCGGATCCGAGTCCCCCTCCAGTCGAGCGACAAGGAGGGGGTGTTGCGCGAGCTTGTGAAGGTCCTGCTGCCGCTCGACGGGGGTCAGGAGGACGTTTTGGCGGCCGTGCTTGAACGGGAGCGCCAGTTCCCGACCGGGATCGGCCATGGGGTAGCAGTGCCTCACGGACGGACGCCGGCCATGCCGGCCCTGGCGATCGTGGCGGGAACGAGTCTCAAGCCCGTGACCTATGAAACGATCGACGGCCAACCGGTCCGGCTCTTTTTCCTGTTGGCCGGTCCGGAGGCCATGGCGGGAGCGCATGTGAAGGCGCTGAGCCGCATTTCACGCATGGTGCGACGCGAAGGAATACGGGCCAGGCTGCTGGCGGCGCGCACGGCGCAGGAGTTCTACCGGACGATACTCGAAGCGGAGGGAGCGTAACGGTTGTGAGCGGGACCAGTTGGCGGACCCATCGCTGTGGCGAGCTGCGCGCCGCCCAGGTGGGCGCGCAAGTACGGTTGGGGGGGTGGGTCCACCGCCGCCGGGATCTGGGCGGCATCGTGTTCATCGATTTGCGCGACCGCGATGGTATCGTGCAGGTGGCGTTCGGTCCGGCATGGGCGGCGCCGGAAATGGTGGCGCGGGCGCAGAGCGTGGGGATCGAATCGGTGATCGTAGTCGAAGGGTCGGTGGTGGCTCGTCCGGCCGATATGAAGAACCCGGAGCTCGGTACCGGGGACGTGGAAGTCCACGCCAGCGCGATCCAGATCATCGGGCCGGCCGAGACTCCCGCGATCCCGGTGGCGCGCGGCAAGGGTGAGGAGCTGCCGGCGGAAGAGCTGCGCTTGAAGCACCGGCACCTCGATTTGCGCCGTCCGGAGTTGCAGGCCAACCTGATGCTGCGCCACCGCCTGATGCAGCGCGCGCGCCGGACGCTGTCCGATCTGGGGTTTCTCGAGATCGAGACCCCGATTCTCACCAAACCGACCCCTGAGGGCGCGCGGGACTTCCTGGTGCCGGCGCGGGTGCACCCGGGCGAGTTCTACGCCCTGCCGCAATCGCCGCAGATCTACAAGCAGCTGCTCATGGTGTGCGGCTTCGACCGCTATTTCCAGATCGCCCGCTGCTTCCGGGATGAAGACCTGCGCAACGATCGCCAGCTGGAATTCACGCAGATCGACCTCGAGGCGTCGTTCGTCCGTCAGGAAGACGTGCTGGGAATCGTGGAAGCGGTGCTCGCCGACCAATGGGACGAGGCCGGGCACACGATCGCGCGGCCGTTCCCGCATCTCGCCTGGCGTGAGGCGATGGAGCGCTACGGCACCGACAAGCCCGATCTGCGCTATGACCTCACCATCACCGACTGGACTTCTCAGGTGCGTCCGCTGTCGGTGCCGTTCTTCGCGCCGGCCCAGCAGGACGGGGCACGGGTGCGGGGCATCGCGGTCAAGGGTGGGGGCGCACTGTCCCGGAAGGATGTCGATCAGCTGGGCGACGCCGCCAAACAGCTGGGCGGAACCGGCCTCGCGTGGGTGAAGCGCCAGGGCGATCAGCTGTCCGGATCGGTCGCCAAGCACTTCACGGTGGACGCGCTGGGAGCCATGGGCGTCCTCGACGGCGATGCCGCCTTGATGACGGTGGGCGCGGATCGTGTGACCTCGTCCGTGCTCGATCGCGTCCGCCAGGAAGTGATCCGTCGGCTGGCGCCGGCGCCGCGCGCGGCCCACGCCTTTTGCTGGGTGGTGGACTTCCCGTTGTTCGAGCCCGATCCGGAAACCGGACAAGCGGTGTTCGCGCACCACCCGTTCACCTCGCCGCACCCGGACGATCTGGACCGACTGGAGCGCGAGCCGTTCGCCTGCCGCGCGCTGCACTACGACGCCGTCTACAACGGCAACGAGCTGGGGTCCGGCTCGATCCGGATCACCGACCCCAAGGTGCAGCAGACCGTGTTTCGCCTGCTCGGCATGGGAGTCGAAGACATCGAGTCACGGTTCGGATTCCTGCTGCGGGCGCTGGCCGCCGGCGCGCCGCCCCACGGGGGGTTCGCCATCGGCTTCGACCGGGTCGCGATGTTTCTCGCCCGGGCCGGGAGCCTGCGCGACGTGATCGCGTTTCCCAAGACGACCGCCGCGCGCGCCCTGTTCGAGGGGGCGCCCTCCGCGACGCGCGAGGCGGATCTCGCGGCGCTCCACATCCGGTTGGTGCCATGAGCGACGACCACGTGCGCCGCTTCTCGGTCGAAGGCGTCGACCTGTTGTCGCTCGCCGGCGTGAATGACGGCAACCTGATCGAGCTGACCAAGCGCTTGGGGGTCCGGGTGTCGCTGCGCGGTGACGCACTGACCGTACAGGGTCCTCCGGCCGCCGTGGAGCGGGCGGCCCAGGTCGCGCAGGCGATGGTCGACCTGGCCCGCATGGGCGAGACGCTCGACGTCCACGACGTGGAGCGGCTGGTGATCGAGGGAGAAGCGGGAACATTGAACGAAGCCGGAACGGCAGCGGGCGAGCTCAAGATCATCCTGCCCGGGTTGCGCCGGGTGATTCAGCCCAAGACCACGGGCCAGCGTGAGTATCTGCAGCTGATCACGCAGCACGACATCGTCGTGGGAATCGGCCCGGCGGGGACCGGCAAGACGTATCTCGCGGTGGCCGCGGCGGTCGATGCGCTGTCACGCAAGCGGGTACGGCGCATCATTCTGGCGCGGCCCGCCGTGGAAGCCGGGGAGAACCTCGGGTTCCTGCCGGGCGATCTCCAGGAGAAGGTCGATCCCTACCTCAGGCCGCTGTACGACGCGCTGGAAGACATGATGCCGCGGGACCGGGTCCAGAAGGCGCTCGAGACTCGCGTGATCGAAATCGCCCCGCTCGCCTACATGCGGGGACGCACCCTGTCCGACGCGTTCGTGATTCTCGACGAAGCGCAAAACGCCACAGGCATGCAGATGAAGATGTTCCTCACGCGGCTCGGCGTGAACTCGCGCGCCGTGATCACGGGCGACAAGACCCAGATCGATTTGTCGAACCGCGAGGACTCGGGCCTGCTGCAGATCGAGCGCATCCTGCCGGGCATCGAGGGGATCGGGTTCTGCTACCTCGGCGACACCGACGTCGTGCGGCACCGGCTGGTTCGGGACATCATTCGCGCTTACGCCGAAGACGCGCAGGGTTGATGTGAGCGTCGGTCGGTTTGCCGCCTTCCGGTATCATGCCGCCCGTTGGGTTTGGGTGGCGGCGCTCGCCTGGCTCACGCAGGCCGCGTTTCCATCCAGCGCCGGCGATCTCGCGTCGATTCTGGATATGGGCACGCGCGTCGATCGCACCGTCACGGCGCCGTTTGATTTCGTCGTCTCCAAGAGTGAAGACGAGTTCCGTCGCGAAGCCGACGAAGTCGCCGTCGCGGCGCCGCCGGTTTACGAGTTCCGCCCCCGCGTGTACGACAGCGCCCGCGTGGCGACACACGAGCTGTTCGTCGCGCTGGATTCCGCGGCGGCGGGAGGGCCCGCGGCGATCGCCCTCGTGGGGGAGCGATTCGGCGTCGCGTTCTCGCCACCGGCCGCGACCTACCTCGCGCAAGCGGATCGTCGCGCCGCGCTCGAGCGCAGCCTCAATGATCTGTTCCGCCGCACCCTGGAGCTGGGGGTGATCTCGTCCGCGGCGCCGGGCGTCGATTCGGGGCCGCAGGTGATCGTCCGCCGCGGGGCCACGGAAGCGCCGATTCTCCGGGACGATCTGCTCACCTTCAACGATGTGCTGCGCCAGGCACGGGCCACCTTCCCCGACCGCGGCACGGTGGGCGATACCCTCTACGTCACGTTGCTGCGGTACCTGTTCCGGCCCACCCTGGTCCGCAACGATCTCGAAACCGCCCGCCGGCGTAGCGAGCTCGCGGCGGGGGTCGATCGCAGCAAGTACGCCGTCCGGCAGGGGGATGTCGTCATCCGGGCCGGCGAGGTCGTCGCCGGGCCGGCGGAGGAGAAGCTGAACGCGCTGCACGCGGAGCTGGTGCGGCGCGGGGCGGCGACCAGCCGCTCCATCGGGGGCGTGATCGGGCCGCTGATCCGCAACCTGCTGATCCTGTCGGTGTTCTGGGTGCTGATGTTCTTCTATCGCCGCGAGACGTACGTGAAGTTGCGGCAGGTCGGGACCGTCGCGGCCCTGTTCGCGTGCACCATTCTCGCCGCCGGGGCGGTGGCCCATACGACGCCGGAGCACGTCGAGCTGATCCTGCTGCCGTTTACGGCGATGATGCTGACGGTGCTCCTCAACGGCCGCGTCTCGATGATCGCCGCGATGATC
>Ga0075434_100000722_pt1 | contig 25885 bp, 11 predicted proteins | sample RhiMethybrSRZTD3_FD_75298 | JGI IMG/M metagenome (GOLD analysis project Ga0075434, IMG submission 75298) | Populus rhizosphere microbial communities from Tennessee, USA - Rhizosphere MetaG P. TD hybrid SRZTD3 | ecosystem: Host-associated > Plants > Roots > Rhizosphere > Soil | place: USA... | reverse complement strand
GGCAAGTTCTTGACGCGACCATAATCAAACCCCGTCAGCCCCGCACCGCCTCTGCCCGTTTCTTCGTAATACCCCTCCACCAGGCGATGCGCATAAAAGTTGTACTCAATTACCGGAAGGCCCACCCTTCCTGCGGCGCGAACGGACTGGAGAACTTTATCTATCTCCTCATCCCGGCCAGGCCTTCCATAGAGGGTATTTGGGAATCCCGAGATCATCATGTTGCCCAACCTCAGCCCTCTGGTTTTGAGGCGTTCCATCAAAGACCTGAGGTCTGCCTCCTGCCATGGAATCGGAGGTCCACCCATCAGAACGTTGTTGATTCCCAGTTGTTTTACGCGTCGCATATTCACTTCATCGACGGTGCTCGTCGAGAGTTCCAAGGCAATCTTTGGGCTATGCGGCGTCTCGGACGTACCGTCTTCTTCGAAACCTGTCTCCGGCAGAACGGCATGCGGAAATGAGACGGACAAAGCTGTCGTGCTAACCAGTTGCAACAATTTTCTTCGCGATAAATGAGATCCCGGCATGGATCCTCCGGAGTGCTGCGCGCGCCGCGATCATAGCAGCACTCGAAGTTCCTGATCGTGGACGTAAATTCCCCAGGGGCTCGAAAATTGATGGTTGATCTTCCCCGTCTTTGCGGATCTGGGACCCTATGCGGCTCGTACTGAAGTTCGACGTCTTTGAACAGTGCGATTGTGGTCCAACGAACGTGGCTCCTTCCGCATTGATGGCGTTCAACGTCTCAGGTGCGAGCACCGTGACGCGTTTCGTACGGGAAATCGGTGAATAAGTCGATGTACTCCCACTCGCGATGAGGCTATATGGCTAACGCCAGGTTACTGTTGACAATCTCAACGGAAAGAAGATAAAAGCGAGCAATAAAAGAGGGCTTGTGTTCGTGGCGATGACAGGCGGTGGCCTGAAGTCCGGAGATGCCACAATGCCGAAATTGGCCAATGGCTGAAGCTGTGAGTAAATGTCCTCATATCGACAAGATTCTGGGGTTACATGAAAATATTTCCCGCCGCGACTTTCTCGATGGCGCGTTGATGGCGTCTGCCAGCATGCTGGCGACAGGTGTTTCGCCGTTTCCGCTCGAGGCTCAAACCAAAAAAGAAAGCGGCTCGTCCTGGGACGGTTATTCTGGCGAGGGGGACTATAAAGGTTCCGCAGGCAATACTGAGCAGGTGATACAGAATGCTCATGCTGTCCGCGACCGCACATACGACAGAGCATCGCAAGATGTTCACGAAACCGGCGAAGTGTATGACTGCGTGATTGTGGGCGGTGGATTCTCCGGACTCTCTGCAGGACTGTTTTTCCACCAGCAGGCTAGTTCTGAGCGCAACTGCCTAATTCTGGATAACTCCCGTATTTTCGGCGGCGTAGCCAAGCGGAATGAATTTGTGGTCGACGGGCATCGTTTGTACGCACCGCAAGCTTCCGTACACTTTCAACCTCCTTATCCGAATAGTTTCCTGAAGACTGTGTACGACGCGATGGGATTGGACTGGGATGCCTTTAAGTCCTATCAGAAATGGCAAGGCCCTTCTCCGGAGATTGCCTTGCCGCGAAGCGCCTACGGTCAGGGAGCCATCAACGGTAAGTCCGCGAGCGCGTTCTTCTTCGGCGCGAAGTACGGACATAAGCCAGGTATCTGGATCACCGATCCTTTCGGCAAGAAACTTGAGGGAACGCCGTTTGACCAGAAAACACGCAACGAAATAATGCGCCTGAATGACGACCAGCCGGTCGTAGCGCCGCTGCTCTACGACTATCCTGGCGACGCAGTCTCACGTCAGCTCGACAGCATGACTCTTGAAGACTACCTCGTCCGGACCTATGGCGTGAGCCGCGAAACAATTCGCTTCTTTGTGGCCGGCGAAATGAGTGGTGGATTTGGGCTTGGCCCGGACGCGCTCTCTGGCTTCTTGCAGTACGAATGGTCCAAAACGATCCCAACAGTTGACGACACGATGAAAACGGGAATTCAGATGTTCCCCGGCGGCAACTCCGGCATGATCCGACTGCTGGTCAAGACCATGATCCCCGAATCCTTCGAAGGGCCACGAACCATGGAAGCGGTGTGGAGGAACCCGGTGAACTTTGCCGCCCTTGACCGGCTGCATCAGCGAGTCCGCGTGCGCTTAGACTCGACGGTTGTTCGCGTTGAACACATCGGCGAGTTGAGCAAATCGGATTTCGTCTCCGTGGTGTACACAAACAAGGGCCGGCTCTATCAGGTGAAAACGAAGACGGTGGTGATGGCCGGCGGCGGCTGGATGACCAAGCACATCGTGCGAGACTTGGATGAAACCCGACGAACGAGTTACGAACAATTCAACTATTCGCCGTATATGGTGGCGAACGTCGCGGTTCGCAACTGGCGTTTTCTCTACAACCTCGGCATCTCGAGCGCCAGATGGTTTGAGGGGTTTGGCAGTTATGTCAACGTGCGCAAGAGTGCGACCTTCGGCGTCGATACTCCTGTAGCAGGTCCGGATCTGCCCACGGTGCTTACCCTCTTCATTGATTTTGCTAAACCCGGACTTCCGGCGCGCACCCAGGGACAAATGGGTCGTGCGGAGCTGCTATCCACGCCGTTTTCTAACTACGAGCGCCAAATACGCGAACAATTGACGGAGATGTTTGGTCCCTCCGGTTTCGACGCTAAGCGCGATATCGCGGGAATCGTGCTTAATCGATTCGGCCACGCGTTCATCAATCCACAGCCGGGATTCTTCTTCGGGTTGGATGGCAGAGCCGCACCGCGCGAAGCTCTGCGTGGAGGACCTTTCGGGCGAATCGCCTTTTCTCATTCCGATTTGGCTGGAGCGATGGATCACCGCAACGCTTTTCTGGAATCAAAACGTGCGGTAAGTCAACTTTTGGATCAAGTCCTAACCTAAACGACCGGATCAAGCCCAAACCCTAGAAATTGGCGGGCCTCGTTTCGCAGGAGTGCAGGGGCAACGTCTCTTCTCTATATGACAGTGGACCGACCTGCGACTTGGTGGTGAAACAGGGGGCGAGAGTGTTGGGGACGGTAGTGGGGCAAGGAATCTGAAAAGAAACGAGCTTCTTTGGGAAGAACATGCGTCATCGAGCGGTGGCCTCTCCGGGAAAGGTGCGCCGTCAAAAACCATCTTCGTGGCGGAAGTTGACCGTTCAGTGTTATGACCTGTCAGGAAAGAAGGACGAGAACGGCCGACTGAAGAAACTGGTGGCCGAGCTGACTCTCGACGTCCCAATACCGGCGACATCGCGCGCACGGTATACCTCCCCCATGCCGCCCCCGCCAGACGATCTCGTAAGGGCCGAGTTTGCTGCCAGCCGCGAGTGCCACGGTAACCTCGCATGGCGCTAATCTATCTGATTGAGACTTGCCGAGCCCGCGGGAAGGGGATCGGGTTGCCAACCTGTCGCTCACGATCTGCGCGCCGGACTTGTGCTCGGCTCTGCCATGCTTCGGGTGGAGAATTCATCTCGCTACTGCTCCGTAGGTTTCGTTGACTGACCTCTTAGCACGTCCGTAAGATGGGCCGGACCTATAAAGCTGGGATGTCCATATGATCGGGCAGATCATTTCGCACTACCGGGTTATCGAGACCCTGGGCGGTGGCGGCATGGGTGTGGTGTACAAGGCCGAGGACACTGAGCTCGGCCGTTTTGTTGCTCTGAAATTCCTTCCTGAAGATGTAGCTCGGGATCTGCTGGCGCTGGAACGGTTTCGTCGCGAGGCACGCGCCGCCTCGGCTCTCAATCATTCCAATATTTGCACCATCTACGAAATCGGCAAACATGGCGAGCAGTCTTTCATTGCCATGGAGTTTCTGGACGGCATGACATTAAAGCATCGCATTGCTGGAAAGCCGTTAGATAACGAAACTGTGCTCTCGCTCGCAATAGAGATTGCCGACGGCTTGGACGCCGCGCATTCCCAAGGAATTGTCCACCGGGACATCAAGCCGGCCAACGTTTTTGTCACAAAGCGCGGCCACGCCAAGCTGCTGGATTTCGGTCTGGCTAAGGTCACCGTCGCGAGTTCTTCCAGCCAAGCCACATCGGCGAACACTATGACTGCCGTCGAAAAGCACCTGACGAGCCCAGGCTCTACGCTTGGCACCATCGCCTATATGTCACCCGAACAGGCCCGTGGCAAAGAACTGGACGCCCGGAGCGATTTGTTCTCTTTCGGAGCTTTGCTCTACGAGATGGCGACAGGTGTGCTCCCGTTTCATGCGGGCAGCTCCGCAGAGATCTTCAAAGCCATTCTGGACACAACGCCGATTCCTGCCTCGCGACTGAATCCCAATATGCCAGCCGAATTGGACCGAATCATCGGTAAGGCGTTGGAGAAAGACCGTAATCTGCGCTATCAGAGTGCGGCGGAGGTGCGAGCCGACCTGCAACGGCTGAAGCGAGACACCGATTCGGGAAGGGCCGGAACAGTCTCGGCGTCCAGCGTTCAAATTCCAGCACTTGCTGGAACAGACAGCACTGCCCGTACGGCACCAGGATTTCAAGGTAGCCGCTACCGATGGAAGGCGTGGGTGATTGCTCTGGGCGGGCTCGGCGTCATCGTCATCACGTCGCTCATCTATCTTCAATCTCGCCCTACGCCTCCACCCAAAGTATCGGGCTACGTCGCTGTTACCCATGACGCTAATCCGAAAGTTCTGATTGGGACGGATGGGGCACGTCTTTACTTTAACGAATACGGCTCCGCGGGTTCGGCCATTGCGCAAGTGTCCGGTTCTGGGGGAGAAGTGGCATACGTCTCGGTTCCTGCCCCGACAATGGTACTGCTTGCTGTTTCTCCCGATGGTTCAACGCTGCTGGTCGCGGACGAGGTGGGCCAGACAGCATTCAATGGACCGCTTTGGACGGTTCCTGTGCTCGGCGGATCCCCGCGCAGACTTGGAGAGGCCACTGCTCAGGCCGGCGCCTGGTCCCCTGACGGCCAAATGATCGTTTACGCAGACGGACACGACTTGTTCCTCGCAAAGAGCGATGGTGGCGAACCTCACAAGCTGGTCTCTTTGCCCAGTCTTGTGTTTGGTCCTACCTGGTCGCCGGACGGAACCGTGATTCGATTTACCTCCGGGAACGCAATGTTTACTCAAGGTTCGCTTTGGCAGATTTCAGTGAACGGAACCGACCTGCATCCGCTGCTGCCCAATTGGCGCACTCCTCCGCAATTATGTTGCGGCAAGTGGACTGCAGATGGAAAGTTTTTCATATTCCAATCCGAAAGTACCATCTGGGCTTTAGCGGAGAAGGGGACTTGGTTTGGAAAAGCCAATGGCCAACCAGTCCAGCTGACCTCTGGGCCGATGGCCTTCTTCTCGCCGATGCCCAGCAAGGATAGTAAGAAACTGTTTTTGGTGGGTGCGCTGGCACGCGGTGAACTGACGCGATATGATGCCAAGTCGGCTGCGTTCGTTTCATTTCTTTCCGGGATTTCGGCGGACGGTGTCAGCTTCTCTAAGGATGGCCAGTGGGTCGCTTATGTCAGCTTCCCGGAAGCCACACTCTGGAGAGGCAAACTAGACGGCAGCGAGCGGATTCAACTCACTTATCCTCCCCTCACGGCCGTACTGCCCAGCTGGTCACCCGATGGCAAGCAAATTGTGTTCTTTGCCCCGTCGCCAGCGCAGAAGTCGAAGCTATATATAGTTTCGGCAGACGGGGGCACGCCGCGCGAGATCCTACCCGAAGACAAGACGGACAAATATGATCCTACTTGGTCACCCGAGGGAACAAGAATCGTCTTCGGTGGCAGTCCAGCTGACCGCAACAGCAGCATCAGGATTTTCGATATGAACACTAATCGAACTTCGACCTTGCCTGGTTCCGAGAACCTTTTTTCGCCCCGCTGGTCGCCCGATGGCCGCTATATCGTCGGCATGCCTTCTGATTCTCGCAGTCTCATGCTTTTCGATTTCGCTACCCAAAAATGGGAGCAGATCGCGAAGATAACCAACGGTTTTCCCAATTGGTCGAAAACTGGAGAGTATATTTATTTCCTGCATGAAGAGAACCAGCCATCGGTAATGCGAATACGCATTCGCGACCGGAGGATCGAGCGCGTTGCTGATCTGAAAAATTTTCGGCAAGCGGGCTTTTTCAACGTCTGGCTCGGCATGGCACCCGACGATTCACCGCTTCTGCTCCGGGACACTGGGACGCAGGAAATCTACGCTCTCGAATGGCAGACGCCGTAACTCACATACCGTTTTGGTCTACTGGACTGACGCGATGTGACAAGCGAAGAACACCGGGGGTCAGTCCAAGTTCCTGCCGAGCGACGTGCTCAGGTCAGGCAATTACGACTTACACAAGGCAAGTGTGTTTTCTCGGATCAGCTCCGCAGATGGGGCGAGCAGAACACGAACCGATGCTACATCCCCCCGGAATGGCTGCTTGATGTCTGAGATATCATTGCTGACCCGGACAAAGGCCGCGTTAGTCCGGATTGAGAGTTACCGCTAGAGGTCTGGCCGTCAGATCTCCTTTCCCTTCTCGAATCACATAGAACTTATCAGCTGGGACGTTGTGAAAAATCTGACGCAGTCCGCGGGGCCACAGCACCTCGACAGTCTCGGCAAGGGTTGCAGAGCCGAGGCCGAAGCGAGCGCGGACATCGCTGTGTGAGAGGTAGCTGCCACCGGCCATGATCTCGCGAACCTGCAACATCCCGCTTGCCCGTACACGGATGCGTGCACCGATTGCGTCACGGTTGCTGCTGGTCCCGATGAGCTGCAAATTTAGGAAGTGATTACCGGTGCCTCCCCGGTTGTGTAGCAGCAATGGGTGATCGTTATTGTTAGCCACCAGCACGTCCGTACTCCCGTCATTATCGAAGTCAGCGAACGCTACACCTCGTCCCGCGTAAGGTGTCGTGAATCCATTGCCCGCAACCTTAGTGACCTCGACGAATTTGCCTTTCTGATCATTGTGGAACAGTGAATTGATCTGCTTGTAATGATTTCCCGGCGAAGCAATCTCAACCTCCGGGTACACATGACCATTCGCGATAAACAAGTCCAGCCAGCCATCATTGTCGTAGTCGAAGAATCCCCCACCAAAGCTCAAAACGTGTCGGGTCGGACCGGTGATGCCCACTGCATCGCTGACCTCCTCAAGAAAACCCTTCCCATCATTTCGCCAAACATGGTCTGAGTTGTCCTGGAAGTCAGAGATGAAGAGGTCGAGGTGGCCGTCGTTGTCGTAATCACCGAGGGAGATGCACATGGCAGCCATGGCCCCTCCACCAGTGCTCAAAGCCATGCCCGCCCGCAGGGCGATATTGGTGAACTTGCCATTGTGATTGTTGTGATAGAGATATGCCTCCAGGCCATCGTTAGCCACGAACAAGTCCGGCCAACCATTGTCGTTCCAGTCGCCCGCTCCCACCGCAAGGTTCAACCCATGGGGCTGATACACGCCAGCAGCCTTGGTCACATTGGTGAATGTTCCATTCCCGTTATTGTGATACAGCACGGCTGGTGTGCCGCCGTAGACCGTGGGCCGACAGCTGGTGCGAATGTTGGGGCCGAGCGGACAGGTGCGCTGGCTGTTAGGTCCAAAGTTAGCGTAGCCACCGACATAAAGATCTAGGTAGCCATCGCGGTCGTAATCAAAAAAGGTTGCTCCGGTGTGGAATGGATAGCCGAAATCCATCGCGCCAACGCTGGCATGGTCGGTAACGTCAGTGAAGGTACCGTTACCATTGTTGTGATAAAGGATATTCTTTCCGTACTGGGTCACGTACAAGTCGGGATAACCATCGTTGTCATAATCACCCCATACACAACCCAAGCCATAAGCATTACCCGGGACCACCGCTTTTTCCGTTACATCGACAAAAGTCCCATCCCCATTGTTGTGATATAGAGCATTACGCACTGCGATGTCTCGGTTATATAGATCACGGCCGTTAACGAGATAAATATCCGGCCAGCCATCGCCATCATAATCGGCCACACACACGCCAGGACCGGCCTCTTCCAGAATCGTCGAGGTGCCGTTCGACCCCTTGTAGTGGAGAAAGTGGATTCCTGCTGCCTGCGTAACATTGTCGAACTGGACGGAAGACGGAGGTTGAGTCTGAGAAACTGCCGACTGCACTTCATTCCACGACCAACAGTTGGTAACGATCAGCAGCGCGCCGAAAACCGAAAACGACAGCAGACCTCGCGTTATCAAGTGAGAGTGAGAAGCCGATGCACGCACTGTGTTCAGCCATAACTTGGGACTTCTCTTCATTGAGGATCACTATCCACCTGTGGAGAGCCCATGATCAATGCCTGGTCGTGCTCCAGAGAGCTCCGCCGCAGATTCTGGGACCGCGTCAACGCTTTCTGCGCTAATTCCGATTGGCCGAGCTTCCGGTAGGCTAAATACAGTTGGTAATGGACATTGCCATAATGGTCGAACGGAGCTGCCTTCTCAAGTTGCGGGACCGCCTCCGTAAACTGTCCCAATCGGACATATGCGGTCCCGAGCAGGCCACGGGCTTCAGTTAAATCCGGTTGCAGACGAAGGGCCTGCTGTAAGTGCGGAACAGCCTTCTCGTTCTGCCGCTTTTGCACGTAAAGTCGACCCAACAAATAGAGTGTGTGTGTTCGAGAGGGATCAAGCGCAAGGCTTCTATCGAGTTCTCTCAGGGCGTCTTCGTCAGAATGATTGTCCAGATATAGCTCCCCAAGTGCCTCATGAAGTTCCGAGTCTTCGGGGCGCAACTTCAAGGCAACTTGAAACTCTTTGGCCGCGTTATCGAGATCCTGGCGAAGCGCATGACCCTCGCCGCGTAATTGGTGGGCTCGCCAGGAATCGGGAAATGATTCTTCCAATTGGGCATAGGACTGCGCGCCCAGCTCATGATAGGTCCGCGCCAACCAATAGCTAGCCTCCGCATTCTCCTTCGTGACCCCCCGCACTTTGGCTAACGCCTCAGCCGCGCGCTGGTATTCGCGAAGTGCGAACAGCGTCTTTCCGAGCAAGAGTCGCTGCGAATCGGCCAGATGCTTTTGACTTTGAAGCGAATCTGCGCAGGCGGCATATCGATGGGCATTGCAGGGATCCCGATTTGCACTAAGGGCTTTGGGTGCATGTTGCCACTTCCGGAAGTCGGATTGGAAGCCTTTCCATCTATCATCTGGGTGAGTGATTTCCCTGCTCGCGTCAAGGCTTGCTAGAAGAAAATGCTTGGCGGCTCCCTCTGGGAACGCCTGGAGCGAACCCACTAAAGCCGTTGCTTGATCCTGAGAGAGTTCGATCATAGGGAAATCTCGTTGTACGGCCAAAAACTCGGGAGAGATTTCCCATACTTTTCCCACAGCTTTTGCGGCCATCGAGGCTTCGCCTTTTGCCAGCTGCGTTTCCGCTAATCCGAGCCAGGCTACCTCATTTTTTGAATCGAGCTGAAGTTCGGAATGGAACTCCGTCTCAGCCTGCTCAAGTTTGCTTGCGTGCAGACATGCTTGGCCCAACGAGGCATGCAAGCCGGGTTGCCGAGGTTCACTTCCCAGCGCTTTCCGATATTCTTGTGCTGCATCTTCCCAACGGCTCCGTTGGAATAAGAGGTCCCCGAGAAACCGATGCCCCCAGGCCGACTCTCGATACAAGTGCGCCCCCCGGTAAGCCAAGCGGGCAGAAAGGTCTAGGTATTGATGTCCGAGTTTGAACCATGCCTCGGCCTTGTCGGAATTCAGAAGGGCGAGCTGACGGAACTGCTCGGCAGCATTTCCGAAGTTCTCTTGAACTAGGTAGGACGAAGCTAATGCTTGACGCGCCTCGCGGCTCGAAGGATCCAACTTCAGGGCGCGCTGAAGGAAGGGAACCGCCTTCTCCGGAGATCCCAGTTTGAGGTAGTCCATACCGACGATTACGTTGGGAGCCAGCAGGTTTGGTCTTTCACGTAGCGCCGTCGCCAGGTGCCGGACAGCTAAGTCGTATTCGAAAAGGCTATGATAAGCGAGGCCAAGATTGACCTCGGCCTCGATAAGATTTGGATCTAGCGCCAGTACTTTCTTGAATTCTTCGGCGGCGCGGGCAAACTCACCTTGCTTTAATGCCTGCTGCCCGGCGCGAAAATGGTCAGCAAGTTGTTCCTCAGAGGTTTCACAAGATGCCAGGATCGGGGCAATGGCCCAGAGAATCAGAGCCAAAGACAGACACGACAACGTCGAATGTATCCAGCGGCGGCAGCACGGCACAGACGTGAAAGCCGTAAGTTCGCCTAAAGCCGTTTGATCTGCAGAGTTCTCCTGCGACCACATGGGAGTGAGCTGAATATACCAAGAAGAATGTGCCCAGAGCTGCAGGATAGCTTCGGGCACTTTGCGCTAGAAGGTCAACCTCAACCCAAACTGAATCACACGCGGCAAGTTGTATTGCCCCGTGATCTGGCCAAAGCTGCCCCCTTGGGAAACTGGAGTACAGCAACTCGTGTTCGGCGGATTAAACTGCGGGTGGTTGAAGAAATTAAAGAATTCTGCACGGAATTCGATGCCGATTCTTTCATCCGGGCCGAGTTTCGTGTTCTTGAACGCGGCGAAGTCGATGTTTTTGATCCCGTCCGCGCGCAGATTCGGTTCGGTACGCGAATCGGTGCCGTAACCGTAGTTGTTCGTGTAGGCAAAAGCGGAAGTATCGAACCACTCGTCCAGCCTTTGGTTCAAACCACCTGAGGTGAGCCTGCGCGGCCCTGCTATTGTCGTTCGGGCGCAGCCTACATTGGGGACACCAGAATCGCTGAGCAGGCCGTGGCAACCACTCATGGTCAGCGGAAAACCACTTTGCAAGGTGATGATCGTATCCACGCCCCATCCGCCGATGACTTTGTCAGCGACTGGATTTAGTTGATTCGCGAACTTCTTGCCTCTACCAAAGGGGAGATCCAAGATGGCAGAGACTACCAAGCGTTGGGGGACGTCGAATGCATCTAGGCTTCTTTCTCCGCGAAGATTGTAAGCATTGGAGTCACCCCAGTTAGGCGAAGCAGCTTCCAGCCAGTTGATTTCCGAGTTGGTATTGTCGATAAGTTTAGCAATCGTGTACGCAGCCAGAATACTAGCGCCGGCGGAGAACCGCTTTTGGAATTTCATTTGCGCGGAGTGATAAATTGAGTCCCGATTGTCGGGCTCGGCCATGGATACATCGTCGTACTGGGGGAACGGCAGCAACATGCGGGCTGCCTGGACCGTCTGCGACGACATAGTGCCCGATTCAATTATCCCGAAGAATGGGTTTGGAACCTGAGCTTTTAGATTATCCGCATCAGTGGAATTCTTGGGCAGGAACTGCGGTTGCAATTGGTCTAAATCCTGGCTATGCATGGGCAAATGGGTGCCTTTTGACCCAGCGTACGCTACATCCACCAGCATATTGCCGGGGAACTGGCGTTGGATGTTGAAATTCCACTGCTGTACATAGGGGGCTTTGTTTGTGCTTACAGGTGCTTCAAGACCTGAGCCCTGTACATTAATCCACGCTTGGTCTCGCCCCTTGGGCTGAATGATGCCCGTGGGGAAAGGATTGCTCAAGACGGTGTTAGGGGTTACTCCGCCATCCAAGGACGCCAGCCATGGTGTATTGAAGGTGTTGATGAATAGATTATGCGGAGCATCGTCCCAACGGACGTCTACGGGCAGGTAGAAGATCCCATATCCAGTTCTGATGACCGTATTGCTGTCGAGTTGGTAAGAAATACCGATGCGTGGGCTGACACTTCTCCAAGGATCAAGTGCACTGCGGCTTGATCGCTGCGGAGAATGCACCAATGCAAAAGCACCGTTCAGATTGGCGAACGATTGCCCGGTCACCGGATTTGTCAGGCTAGAGCTCGCAAGTGGGCTCGGCGCATTAGGCTGGAACGCAACGATTCGGTTAAAGCGCTCAGTCCAATTCCCCTGTAAATCGACCCGAATTCCCAGATTCAATGTCAGCTTCCTGGTAGCCTGGAACGTGTCCCCTGCGTAGAGTGCGCGGTAAACAATCTGAGTAGCCATGCGGGACGGTGTGACCACGTTCGAATTGTTGTTAGTTCCGTACCCTAGCATGAAAGAAGCAACTCCCTGCCCGGAAGTTTCTCCAGGGGCGGCAAGGGGGTTGGCCGCCGTCATGCCAGCATCGAACTGGAACAAACCGGCAGGCTGATTGCTTTGGAAATAATTGTTGCGAAGCAGGCGGAATTCTCCGCCAAACTTCAGGGCGTGCGCCCCGATAATTTTGGAAAGGCTGGGCGTGAAGTTAAAAGTGTCATCATAGGCCCCGATGCCGCTCCCAGTACCAGCGGAGCACCAACTGCCGCTGCCCCATTGGTTGTCACCCTGCTTTTGTGAGACACAAACGGTTGGAAGGTGAGTATAGGCGAATTGCGGAGCCAGCGCGGCCCAGTTCGGACCAAACTGAGAAAGATCAATGCCCTGGCTCAGCGGAGTGCGAACGTAGACGAAGCGGGTGTACCCCGCATGTAGATCGAGAATGGTTGTGGGCGAAATGGCAAACGTGTAACCCAGAGCAAGCTGATGGGCGAGCGTTGTTTCGGTGCATCGGTCAGCGCATACGTCCTTGAAGGGGCTAACTGGAAGCGACAGAATCTTGTTGCGCGTGTACCGCCCAAAGAGCCGCTGCTTCTGGCTTAGATCGTAATCGATACGCTCGTTGATCTGGTCGATGTTACCGCCTAAGCTGTAGTTTTCCACCAGATTGTTGATTTCACCGGGTTTGTTAGGTAAGGGAAAGAAGTTCAAGAGCGCGACCGCAGTGGGATCAAGCCGGTCGGCTGGAATCTTGTTGCCAAGGAAAGCCGTCCGGCAGGTGGGCCCGTTTGAGGTGCAGTTCGAACTGGTTAGCGGGTCGTAGACAGTGAACCCCGAGGCGGAGAAATCCCCGGTTCGCTCGGCAGCCGTGGGCACGCTGGTCGTGAGGGTGGCTCCCCTTCGCAGACGATAGCCTTCATAGCTCGAGAAAAAGAACAGTTTGTTGCGAATGACCGGGCCCCCGAAGTTGGCGCCAAACTGGTTCTGGGTAAAAGCAGGAACCGGCAACCCGGCCCGATTGGCGAAAAAGTCGTTCGCATCAAAAACTTTGTTGCGCAGGAATTCATACGCCGAGCCGTGGAAAGAGTTCGTGCCTGATTTGGTGGCAAGATTGATCACGCCACCGGCAAAACGGCCGTACTCTGGGCCCAAGTTGTTCGTCTGAACCTTGAATTCCTGAATTGCATCCTGTGTGGGAACTACTGTAACAATATTAAGGTAGGCTCCATTAGTAGCGACACCATCCAACAATATCTGGCTTTGCCCAGCTTGGCCACCACCGATCTGGAAATCTCCAAGAGCAAAAGGATTGGCGCCGACCGGACTTCCCATAGAGGAATTACCCGCCGATGGCGCGCCCTGTGGCACCACGCCTGGTACCAAACTCACCAAGGCTAACGGGTTGCGCCCATTCAGGGGCATTTCGGTTACAGTTCGAGACTCCACCACCTGCCCCAAAGAGTTGGTTTCGGTCTGGAGCAGAGGTGTCTCGGACGTGACTTCCACAGTCTCGGATTGGACTCCCACTTGGAGCGCAATGTCGACCCTTAGACCACTTTCAATCTGTACCACAATGGGCTCGCGTGCAAATCTCTTGAAGCCGCTCTTTTCCGCCTCAATTCGGTAGCTACCGGGCAAGATATTCACCAACGTGTAGTTACCCGACGTATTTGACTGTATGGTGCGCTTTTCCGATGTCGCAAGATTCGTAAGTGTGAGCGCTGCGTCGGCAACTGCAGCCCCGCTGCTGTCCGTCACCGTGCCGGCAATGGTTCCGTACACGTTCTGTCCCCAACCAGATCGAGGCGAGAATGCCAAGAGGAGAACCAGCGCCAAAGGTGCGAGCTGAAACTTTCTAGAATGTGACATTTTTCCTCCTAAGAGGGTCCTGACAACTGGCGGGGCCGACCCCAAGCCGCGACCCGCGGAACGAGCAGACACAAGAAGTAATAGGTGAGTACACGGCGGGCCGCCAGCTCGTGTCGATATCACAACAGTGATTCACAGCGAGCCTGACAACAGGCCGCAACAGCCAACGTGTTGTCACCTGCGCGCGCACGCTAGCGCATGAGACTGTCCGTTGTCAAGCTGAATATCCGCTCTTTGTCGCTAGCACCTGATATCTCCGGTGAATTAGTAGGAGGTTATGTGCCCGGTGTGCGGGCGGTGAGGGTAGGGGATCATACAGATATGATCTGGTGCACCCAGGCGACAGGGAAGGGAGAATGAAAGTGCAGGAAGTGATTCTACGCAAGCATCACCTCAGGCACGCAAGCCGCGACCGTTGCCGGGCATGTTGATGCACATCTACAGAGTCAACACTGCTGGTTTCAAGACGAGCCTGGTATTACCTGCTGGTCATCCTCGACTATGCCGCGAGCGGGAATCTACTCGTGATGGAATCCAGCGACCTCGCCAGGAGGGGCATAGACATGCGCCATTTTACCAGTGTACCCGCTCACAAAAAGTCACGCCTTGGACCAGCCTCGATTGGTTACGGGACCCACTCCTTCTTTAAGCGTAACCAGCTGATTTGCCGCAACCTCTTTGAAAGTCTCGTGCAATCCGCTGACCCAGTACACCTCAATGTTGGCTGAGGTTGTATTACCCAACCCGAAGTGCAGCCGGTGATCGTTGCACGAGAAAAAACTGGACTGGCTCACGACGGCTTGCGCTTGGATTTTCCCTCCATAGTGCACGACCACGCGAGATCCAATAGCACTACGATTGGATCTTACGCCTTCCAGCTTCACCTTGATCCAGTTTGCCTTTCCATTGACATCATTACGCAACAACGATGGAGGCTCGTTCATGTTGACGATCAGGATGTCAAGATCCCCATCATTGTCAAAGTCTCCAAAGGCGCACCCGCGACTGCAGTGCGCCGCCGCAACCCCTGGACCGGCGGCCTCGATGAGTTCCTCAAAAACCCCATTGCCCAGGTTGCGAAACAAGGCCCGCGGGGTCTTGTTGGCGTACTGCGGCAGTTTTCGCTCAGCCTCCGGGTACACATGGCCGGTAACTATGAACAGCTCCGGATAACCATCGTTATCTAAGTCGGCGATACCTGCACCCCAGCACACATATCGAGTTTCGACACCCAGCCGGGAGGACCAGGTCGCGTCCTCAAAATTCGCTTTGCCATCATTGTGATACAGAATGTTTGCGTCATCAGCGAAGTGCGTCTTGAAGATATCGAGATGTCCGTCCAGATCGTAATCGCCGACTCCCACCCCCATGCCCGCCTGCTCCATGCCATCGTCGCTGAGAGCCGCACCGCGGAGCACTCCTTCTTCGCGAAACGTTCCATCGTGGTTGTTCATGAACAGGAGACTGGGAGTTGAGTCGCAGGCCACGTAAATATCCTGCCACCCGTCTTCGTCAAAATCTGCGGCCACGACAGTCATGCCATAGCTAGGCGCGGCGCGCGAAATACCGGCGGATTCGCTTACATCAGTGAACGTTCCATTCCCGTTGTTGCGATAAAGTGAATGCCTGCCGGTCGGCAAACCCCGCGGTCCGCACTCGACGGGGATCCCTTTCCAGTTACAATTACTGTTCTCCCCGGGAGCTGGAGCGTGCTCAAAGGAGAAGCGCACGTAATTGGAAACGAACAGGTCGAGGTGTCCGTCACGATTGAAGTCTAAGAAGCTGCATCCGGCCCCCCACCGTTGCTGGTCATTCAGAAGCCCAGCCGCCTTCGTAACATCGGTGAAAGTCCCATCTCCATTGTTGCGATAGAGAATATTCTGTCCGAAGCAGGTGCAAAAGATGTCATCATAGCCGTCGTTGTTGTAATCTCCGATACAGACTCCGCAAGCCCAGCCGGTGAAGAGCAACCCGGCCCTTTCGGTAACATCCGTAAACGTGCTGTCACGATTATTCTTGTATAGCCGATTGCTTGTACCCTCTGGTGCGCCTTCGATGCGAGTGCCAGAAAGCACGAACAAATCCATCCATCCATCATTGTCGTAATCGATGAAAGCGCAGCCGCAGCCGGTGGACTCCAGGATGTACTTCTTGCTTTCCACTCCGCCGTAAATCACGGGAAGGTGTACCCCGGCGGCCGCAGCAACGTCCACAAAGTGGGCATCGAAAGGGCGTCCGGAAGCCACAGGTCTTGGCAAGGCTTTTGCAGTGTGGCTAGAAACGCCTTGCGCAAGCAAGCGTCCAGCAGGCAGGCAGAGCGCGGCTCGGATTCCCAGTCGCACAAATTTACGACGCGTGAAATTCATGACGCCGGGCATCCCAAGTCTTCTTAAGTGCCGACCGTTTGTGAAATCGCGACTTTACCGTGCCGGGCAATGCAGACGGAAGCTGCTGAATGACCCCTGGCCTGTGCACGAGCCCAGCGGCGGACCCCGCGTGACGCGTAAGTTAACGAAATATACAACTTCGCGTGCCGCTTGTCAGCGCGCCAGTTGCCAAACCAGACTACAGTGGCATCGGGCGGACATCCGATTTCCAAAAGACAGCGAAGGGCCGTTTGCCGGGTTACGCTGCGTGCAAGTTGACGCTGCGCGGGAGAGTGGGGTACCAGCAAATGTTCACGCCATAGATTACGAAATTTGTCTGATCTCCGACCGAAGTACCTCCTCTCAACGAGATTAGCTGGTTGTTTTTCGAACCTAATTACGTGCTTGACGGTGGGTGTTGAACGGTAGCATGATTCTGCCCCGTCCAGGATAGCCAAAGCGCTCGCTCCCGACCCCTACAGGAGGAACACATGCGTAACCTACTTGTTCTGGCTCTGATTTCTCTCCTCTTCACGGCCACCCAAGCACAACTTCCAACTGCAACTCTCAACGGTACGGTGACCGATCCGCAAGGCGCAGCCGTTCCCAATGCCAAGATTTCGCTGGTGAGCCAAGGCACAGGCGTCACCCGCGTAACCACGTCAGACGCACAAGGTTTCTACACCTTTGCGAACGTTGCACCGGCCGAATATTTGGTTCGCGTGGAGAGTCCGACGTTCGCCAAGACCGAAATAAAGGACGTTCGGCTCGAAGTGGGCCACGCCTCTACCGTGGATGTAAAGCTTGCGCTGGCCAGAGTGGGTGAGATCGTGACCGTGCAGGCCGGAGAAGTACAGGTGGAGTCGACCCAGTCCGAGGTTCAAGGCTTGGTGACCGCTCCTACCATAGAAAACATTCCTCTGAACGGACGCAACTTTCTGGAGCTTGCCTTTTTGATTCCGGGCAATCGCCCCGCCACCAACTTCGACCCGACCAAGACCAATACGCTGGAGGTATCGTCTGCGGGGGCTTTTGGGCGTGGCGGCAACATCACCGTCGATGGTGGAGACAATAATGATGAGGTGGTGGGCGGTACGCTGATGAACTTCCCTCAAGACAGCGTGCGCGAGTTTCAGATTGCAACCAACAAATTCACCGCCGAAGTGGGCAGGTCCGGCTCCAGCATTATCAACATCCTTACGAAATCTGGCACCAACGATTATCACGGTTCGGGTTTCATTTTCTTTCGGCACAAGGCATTGCAAGCACTACCGGCACTCAACCGAGACGAGCCGGCGCCGCACTTTGTGCGCGAGCAGTTCGGAGGTTCAGTTGGTGGGCCCATCAAGAAGGATCGGGCCTGGTGGTTCTTTTCCTCCGAGTATCGCAATCAGGGCCATGCGGTTCCTGTCGGGTTGCGCGATTTCGCGACGAGCTCCGTTGTCAGCAGCTCAGCACCCGCTTTCCTGCATGATTACCTGCTTTCCGGGCGCGTTGATTTGAAGCCTACCGACAAAGACAACCTGGCGGTGCGCTATTCCTTCAATCGTTCGCAGGACATCGACAACGGCAGTCTTCGCAGGCCACTGGGCACAGCAGCCGATCGACAATCATCCTTGAACCGCTTCAACTCGCCACTGGTCGACTGGACACGGCTCTTTTCCGCGCGGGTGGTGAACAGCCTCATCTTTCACGGGGACTGGTTCTTGAACTCCATTCCGGCATTCAGCCCGGATGATCCGATCACGAATCCACCGGGCCTTGCGGTCGGTAATGAAATTCGCTTTCCCAGTCTGCAGGATGGCGCCAATTTCCGCATTCCACAGAGCACGAAGTTCAACCGCTACCAGATTCGCGACACGCTAAGCTGGGTCGTGGGAAGCCACACTCTCAGGTTCGGGGGCGAATGGCAACACTTAAACACCTATGCTCTGTTTGACCTCTTTGGCAGTGGCAGTATTTTCACAGCCGAAGATTTCGCCACCACGGATCGAAACGGGGATGGAATGGTAAATGATTTGGATATCCCCATTGCGGTCGCGATCAAGAGCGCGGCTCCTGCGCGTCCACCCATCGTGCCTTTTTATCCGAACTCTTATTTTGGCGCCTACGTGCAGGACGATTGGAAGGCACGCTCAAACCTGACGCTGAACCTTGGTTTGCGTTGGGAATTCGACGATGTTCTGGGTGACGCCAGTAACCTGCACCCATGTACCTCACTCACGGCGGCAGATAACACTTGCGATTTCATCGAGAACATCCTAGGAACACACGAAGGGCGGGACTTCAAGCAATTCGGACCGCGTGTCGGTTTTGTTTGGGATCCTGTCAAGCGCGGGAAAACCGTGATTCGAGGCGGCTATGGTATTTACTATGATCGCGTAGTAACGGAAGTGCCCCTGCTGGAAGCCCTGTTAAACGGCCGTATTCTGCCACTAGCAGCTTTTAATGGCTCGACACTGGACACGAGTGGCAACTTTGCGCCCGATCCACAGACTGGCCAGATAGTTTCACTAGCCAACCCGTTCGGCGGGGGGAGTGGGACGTTAGGAATCGGCATCAACCACATCAACCACAGCGCGAAGCACCCTTACACCCAGCAATTCACGATCGGGCTACAACAACAGTTCGCCGACAAATGGGTTCTTTCTGCAGACGGAATTCATAATTTTGGCCAAAGATTCATTCTGGGTCGGTTGCTCCGCAGCACCACCAGTACTTCGCCGTTCATTAATTGCCCGAACGGCTTCGACCCTTGTGAGGTGGTCGATCCTCTCAGCGGTGACTCGGTTGCTTCCTGTTTCACCTCGTCGCCGGGCGCGAGCTGTCAGCAGGTGACCGACATCGAGTCGGTCGCCAAGAGCTGGTATGACGCGCTGCTCATCAGTCTTCAGCGACGACCCACGGGCGGGAACAATTTCAGGTGGGGTTTCAGTGCCAACTACACCTTATCGAAGACCTTCAATTACTCGAATGACGATCAGATTCCGTTCAATGGCGCTGAGGATGCCGTCAACCTGATATTCCACAGCAACAACCTGCAGTTGGAGAAGGGCTACTCGCCGACGGACGAGCGCCACCGGTTTGTCTTCTTCGGCGTGTTCGAGGTGCCCGGGCAACTAACGATCTCCCCCATTTGGACATACAGCTCGCATGTCCCCATCGATTCTCTTGTCCCGGCCCTCAACGCGCGGCTCCCGATTTTGCGGCGCAACGCCCTGGGACGCGAGATCTCCAATGGTGCGGAGCTCAATGCTGCAATTGACCTCTGGAATTCGTTACCCGCGTGCAGTGGCATCAATCAGGTTCCGTGCCATTCTGGTGCGACTCTCGCGCATGTCGATCCAAACCTGAAATTCGGCGATGACTTTAATTCTTTCGATCTACGCGTCACAAAGACCTGGAAGCTCTTCAATGAGCGGAACCAGCTTCAATTCATCGCCGAGGTTTTCAACTTGTTCAATGTCGCGAACATTCGCGGCTTCAACAACAACAACTACTCGGGTTTCCTCAATGACATCACGTCTCCCGAGTTCAACAAGCCCCTGAGTACTGCCGGGAAGTTCTTCGGCTCAGGTGGACCGCGGGCATTTCAATTCGCGCTACGTTACGCGTTTTGAAAGCATGCAATCGTGATTGGTGGGTGCAGTGAAACCGGCCACATATGCAGCGTTTCACATCAGCAGCTTGACTACTGTCTCGGCAAGAGGCTTACCCCTGCCAGTATCCGTGCACGTCTTCAACAATTTTGGGCGCCACGCTGGAGGTTCTTTCAAAACTCAAGCATTCTCGAAAAAGCGCCTTGATTGGATTGTGAGCGGGGAGCCTTAGAGGACACCGGGCCATTCAAGCACCGTCAGAAAACTTTGCCAAAAACATCTACTCCTCGAGTCTTCCCCTTCCACTTCAAGCTCACGTCGTTCGCGTTGACTTCGACTTGCCTGCGGCCCTACCATGACCGGCACACTCGCGAGGGACTATTCATTGATCGGTCCCACAGTTTCCCATTATCGCGTTGTCAGTAGGCTGGGTGGCGGGGGCATGGGTGTGGTGTACAAAGCCGAGGACACCAAGCTCGGCCGGCTGGTGGCGCTCAAGTTCCTCCCGGAGGAAGTCTCACGCGACCGACAGGCACTCTTGCGCTTCCAGCGCGAGGCGCGTGCGGCCTCGGCACTCAACCATCCGCACATCTGCACCATCTACGAGATCAGCGAAGACCAAGGCCAGCACTTCATCGCTATGGAGTTCCTGGAAGGCGAGACGTTGAAACACCGCATCGAGGGCAAGCCGCTCAAGATCGACCAAATCCTTGATCTCGGAATCCAGGTCGCCGACGCACTCGACGCGGCGCATTCCAAGGGCATCATTCACCGCGACATCAAGCCGGCCAACATCTTTGTCGGCCCGCGCGGCCAAACCAAAGTGTTGGATTTTGGCTTGGCCAAGCTGGTTTCCGAACGGCAGCAGGGGGTGGGAGTGTCGGCCGCGCCGACGGCTATCAGCGAGAACCTCACGAGCCCTGGCTCGGCGGTGGGTACGATCGCGTACATGTCGCCGGAGCAGGCGCGCGGAGAAGAGCTGGATGCACGCAGCGACCTGTTTTCCTTCGGCGTCGTACTCTATGAGATGGCCACGGGCAAGCAGGCGTTCTCTGGCACGACCTCGGCCGTGATCTTCCATGCGATCCTTGAGAAAACCCCAATAGCGGTGCGCTCGCTCAATCCCAACCTGCCGCCCAAGTTGGAAGAAAGCGTCGGCAAGTTGCTCGACAAGGACCTGGAGATGCGCTATCAGACGGCCGCGGAGCTGCGCGCCGACCTGAAGCGCTTGAAACGGGAAAGCGATTCTTCGCGCACAGCTGTGGCGCCCGCGGCGACGGAATCCGGCACGGCCACCGCCGCGCTCGTGGCGCGGCCTGGGGCAGCCACTCGTCCTTGGGCGCTGATCGCACGCGCCATGATCGCGCTGGCGCTGGGGGCGGCGGTGTTTGCAGTGGGGCGCCGTATGGGCCAGACGCCTCCGCCGATCTACCACCTGCTGACCTACCGCCGCGGCACCATCCGCATGGCGCGCTTTGCGCCTGACGGCCAGACCATCGTTTACGGCGCCGCCTGGGAAGGCAAGCCGTCGGACATTTTCACCACCCGCGTGGGTAGTCCCGAGTCGCGGTCGCTGGGGGTTACCGGGGCGGAGGTCCTGGCCATCTCCTCCAATGGCGAGCTCGCGATCTCGCTCGACAGCCGCCAAATCAAGAACATGGTTTTCAACGGCACTTTGGCCCGCATGCCGCTAGTGGGCGGCGCGCCACGTCAGGTGCTGGAGAACGTACACTGGGCCGACTGGTCTCCCGATGGAAGTTCGCTGGCGGTGGTACGCAACATCGGCGGCAAGGACCACCTTGAATTTCCCATCGGCAAGACGCTGTACGAGACCAACGGCTGGATTAGTCACCCACGCATCTCGCCGAAAGGTGACAAAGTCGCTTTCATCGATCACCCGGTTCAGGGCGACAACATCGGCTTCCCCGCCCTGGTTGAGCTCGGCGGATTCAAGAAGAACCTGACCTCCCAAAGTCAGGGAGGAGCGATGGGCTTGGTGTGGTCGCCCACAGGTGACGAGATCTGGTACACGGCCGCGCAGGTTGGCATTGATCGCGCCTTATACGCGGTTACACCTGCGGGTCGCCAGCGGTTGGTTACGCGGGTGCCGGCAGATTTGACGGTGCAGGATGCTTGGCGTGATGGGCACGTCCTACTGGCTCGCGATAGCTGGCGGCGAGGCATCATCGGGGAAGCTCCGGGCCAGAACACAGAACACGATCTGACCTGGCTCGACTGGTCGTATCCGGCTTCGCTCTCGGCCGACGGTAAATCGCTGCTGTTTCGCGAAGAAGGCGAAGCTGGTGGGTCAACCTACGCGGTGTATCTGCGCAACACCGACGGATCGCCGGCCATTCGCCTGGGTGATGGACAAGCGCTGGCCTTAACTCCCGATAGCAAATGGGCGCTTTCGACTCGCGCTGACGACCCCACGCAGCTGTTTCTGTTGCCCACCGGGCCAGGAGAAGCTAAGCCGCTCCCGCACGGCACCATCAATCACAGCGCCGCCGTCTGGTTGCCGGACGGCACCAAGTTCCTGTTCTCTGGAGCGGAGCCGGGCAAGGGAGCGCGGCTGTACGTTCAGGACGTGCAGGGCGGAAACCCGCAGCCCATCACGCCCGAAGGCATCAATGTGCTCTACTTCGCGTTGTCACGCGACGGGAAGACGGTCGCGGCGGCTGCTGCCGACGAGAAATCCTACCTCTATCCCATTGGCGTCAGTTCTCCTAGGTCCATACCAGGCATGGCTGCCGGGGAAGTGCCCATCGTGTGGGGGGCTGATGGCAACACCTTGTTCGTATATCGACCCGGTGAATTGCCGGCCAAGGTCTATCGTCTGGATCTCAATACGGGACAAAGAAGGCTCTGGCGCGACCTGATGCCGCCCGATCCTGCCGGGGTCGAATACGTCGGACCCATTCTGCCCACGCCGGACGGGAATGCGTATGTGTACGGCTATCGGCGGTTGCTCTCCGACCTCTACTTAGTGGAAGGATTAAAGTAGGACTTTGGTGCTGGTCAGGGGCCATTCAGAAGCAATTCACTTGTCAGCGCCAGGTGCCAAACGAGACACAGGAGCATGAGAGTCGGACATCTGGGTTTCAAACAGACATCCAGTGTCGATCGGGAAGTTTACATACCTGCAAAGTTGACGCCCAGCAGGGAGTGGGTCGTACGAGCAAATTCAATGCCACGAAATTACGAAATTTGGTCTGATGTCCGACCGAAGTACCAAAGTAGCATTCCCGAGACTAGGCACTACGATGAACGCCAGCACCGCGTGCCGGATCGCTCAACGTCGGGTCTCGCCAGCCGCCGGGGACCTCCGCGTCGTGGTCATCCGTCGTCTTCGTCGCGGGTGATCAGCGGTTGAGTGGAAGCTCCGGCAGCACTGCAAGCTCCGCGCCCATCGATCGTGCGCGCTGCAAAACGTCGCGAAGGGCGCGTCGCGTCCTCGGTTGCGCAAAGACCTCGCTGATTAATACAACTGTCACATTCATTGAGGAGGCGCCGAACGGTCAATATACTAATGCAGTTGTTGGATACCGACTTGCACTGTGCTTGCTTCTTGACTGTAGCGTTGGGTACGTCGAAGCACAAGAAAACGCAAGCGGAGTGCCTTACTCCCGTGCTGCAGTGAATTCAGATGAATTGGAATGAAATCAGAGCGCTATTTCCTGCCGCCGAGCATTACACTTATTTGAACACCGCTGCTGCGCCGCCGCTTTCACTTCTTGCTGCCCGCGAGGGAAAACGTTATTACGACGAAATGGCAGAGCATGGCGACGTCGCATGGGATCGTTGGCTCTGCCAAGCCGAACAGGTGCGGGAGAAGCTCGCCAATTTCATTCATGCTGACGCGCGCAGCATCGCCTTTACATACAGCACCTCGCATGGCATGAACCTGATTGCGGGAATTCTCGACCATTGCGGAGACGTGTTATGCCCGGCCGATGAATTCCCCAGTTGCACACTGCCGTGGCTTCAGCAGCGATATCGCGTGCATTTTGTGCGTTCGCGAGATTGCGGAATCATCGATCTGGACGATGTTCAGCGAAGCATCACGGAGGAGACCTGTGTGCTCGTGGCCAGCTACGTTCAGTTCGCGACCGGCTTCCGACAGGATCTGGTCTCATTAGGCTGTTTGTGCCGTGAGCGGAAGTTGGTTTTTGTCGTCGATGCTACGCAAGGAATGGGCGTGTTTCCCATCAACGTCGTTGCCAGCGGTATCGATTTCCTGGTTTTCAGCGGATACAAGTGGGCGCAGGCTGGGTATGGTGTGGGCGGATTGTACGTCGCGCCCCGATTCCTCGGCTCCAATTCGTTTCCCGTTGCAGGGTGGTGGAGTGCCCGAGATCCGGAGGCCGTGATCAACGACCGTTTGGATTTGAAGGAAACGGCCGCGGCTTTGGAGACCGGCTCCCCTCATTTCGCCGGCATCTTCGCCTTGGGCGCAGCCCTCGCATTGTTCGAGAAGATTGGCTCAGGTCACATTGAAGAACGTATCCATGAGTTGACCGACTACCTACATCAGCGCCTCGACCAGCAAGGCCTTGACATCGCGTCACCGCGTGATCGGGAGCAACGCTCAGGGATCACCATTGTTGAAATCCGCAATGCACCGGACGTTGTGAAATATCTGGCAGAGAAGAACATTATTGTTTCAGCCAGAGGAAAGGGCCTACGCGTGTCCGTCCATATCTTCAACAACTTTGACGATATCGATCGCTTCGTAGGCGCACTGCGGGAGCTGCCCCCGTCGAAGACCGCTACCACAGCCTGAGCCTGCCCTGAGTTTGCGCCTCAAAAAAGCAAGAAACCACAAGTGCTCAACTCCCCCATTTTTCCAGAATGTTGTCCGCTAACTGTTGGGGAGAGCCGCCCGCGATGAAAAGAACAAATGGCATGCATTCGCTGTACGTCCTGATCGCCATAGGCGGCGTAATCTTGTCGCCGGCTCGGATGCACCCGCAGGACAGTGCCAACAGCGAGGCTGTTTTCAAGCAACTCGCGTCTCTGGTAGGCGAGTGGGAAGCGGTTCAAGACGGTGTTCCGGTCACAGAAACGGACACTCTGACCGCCAACGGAAGCGCCCTCATGACCGAAACGAAGCCGGGAAATGACCCAGCTATGATTACGATATTCACCGTTGATGGTGACCACCTGATCGCAACCCATTACTGTGCAGCTCGCAATCAACCTCAGATGGAGACAGGCATTCCAGACGATCTGCAGAAAGGTGTGACGTTTTCGCTAGTGCGGGTAACGGGAATGAAAACACCAGATGATTGGCACAACACTGGGCTAACGATAAGGCTCGACGACAAGGATCACATGACACAGCGGTGGACGTATCTCTACAAGGGAAAGCCGGGCACGACCGTCTTTCACTACACACGCAAGAAGTAACCTGCAACCAGCAGGAAATAAGCCGCTTCCTTCCATATGGCGGTCTGCTGTTTCGTACTAGAATGACGGTCATTCAGGAGCGAGCTGTGACCGTCAGATCTACGGCTCCAGACGAGTATTGCGCAGCTTTGAACGTCGAGCCATTTCGCGTTCAGCTGATGCGGGCAACGTCGTGTGTGTCGCTGGTGCGATTTGATCACCCGCCAGGCATTGCGCTCCCCACCACTTATTCGTCGCATGATGCCGCAGAGCACTTCCGCGTCAATATCGTCGAGCGCGGCTGGTTCAGGCTGAAATACGGCCGGCGCGAATGGACGCTTGGGGCCGGTAGCATCTTCCTCAGCCGGCCGACTGAGGTGTACGGTTATTCGCACGTCAAATATGCGGAACCCGACACCTGCTTGAGAGTGGAGTTTTATGGTCCTGTGGCAGGTGAACTGGCGGAATCTGTGTTCCGGCTGCCGCTGGTGCCCTCCAAAACAAACCGCCTGAGCTTCCTGCGACTGCGACTCGGTTCATTGCTATCCAATGCTGCTGAAATGTCGCTGGACGCGTTAGCATGCGAGCTCGTGGACGCAGCAGCCAA
>Ga0075434_100000720_pt1 | contig 25896 bp, 26 predicted proteins | sample RhiMethybrSRZTD3_FD_75298 | JGI IMG/M metagenome (GOLD analysis project Ga0075434, IMG submission 75298) | Populus rhizosphere microbial communities from Tennessee, USA - Rhizosphere MetaG P. TD hybrid SRZTD3 | ecosystem: Host-associated > Plants > Roots > Rhizosphere > Soil | place: USA... | reverse complement strand
CGTCGGTACTTCACCTTCGCCGGCCGCCTCGCTCTCATGCTCCGTGGCGAAGCGGAGCGCGAGGGCAGCGGTCGCGGCGGCAATCACGATCGCGGCGACGATTCCGCCCACGAACAGTTGCCGACGCGTGAGTCCTCGGAACATGCAATCTCCTTCCCACGTTTTCGCTGGACGACCCGGAATTGGCCGTCAGGCTGACGCGGGCGGGCAGGTTACATAAAAAGGGGCGGAGTTGGAGCTATTGCGACGCGAGCGCCGGCACCAGGTTGTTGGCCCGAGGAGTGCCGAGCCCGCTCGCCGCGTCCCACCCGCCGAGCGCCGTAAAACCGCTGACCGGAGGGAAGCTGTTGTTGCCGAGCAGGATGTCGTGGAAGTAGGTCGTCGAGTACGACGGCCGCTTGGCGAGGTCGTAGAGTGTCGGATTGATCGTTCCGAGACGAGCGCCCTTGATCTGGTCGGCCAGCGCTGCCAGCCCGGCCCACTGCGGCGAGCCCGCGCTCGTCCCGCCCACGATGAAGACGTAGGTGCCGGGGTCGAAGTCCGGCGGCCCGAGCGTGATGAACACGAGCACGCCGCCGTCGATTCCGCCGTTGTACGAGACGTCCGGAACGCCCCGCTGCGGCGAGTAGATGTTGGCCGGCGTCTGGAAGTTCGGCCGGGTGAAGAAGCTGCTGAACCCGCCGCCGCCCGCTGCGCCGAACGTGAGGAACTCGTTCCAGACGCGCTCCGAGAAGTAGTAGCCGGTGACGGCGTCCGCGCGGAGGCTCGTGCCGCCGACGCCGGTGACATCCGGGTCGCTGGCGGGAGTCGAGGCGGCCTTGAAGATGTCGTTCATGTCGCACGTCGGCTGAGCCGCGCCGAGGTCGCCGGACGACGCGAACAACGTGATCTTCTGCGCGAGCGCCTGCTGGAACAGCGCGTGCTGGTTCCCGAAGAGCGTCGAGTTCATGCACTGCTCGGCCTCGCCGAAGCTCATCGAGATCGTGTCGCCGAGGTTGTGGCTGACGGCATACGTGAGAGCGTTCAGGATGTCCGCGTCGTCGTCCGATCTTGCGATGACGAGGTCGATGGCCGCGTTGGGGGCGATGACGTGGGCCCACTGCACGTCGAGCGACGTCTCGACCGCCCACCCGAGCAGGCTTTCGGGGTCGCTCGTGCCGATGCCGTCAGGCGCGATGACGTTCAGCGTCGGGTCGGGAAGGCCCCATACCTGATCGAAGATGTGGAGGTCTTGCGCGATCGTCGGGCTGCCGAACGCATCCACGATCACGATCGTCCTGCCGCTCCCGTTGATCCCGCGGTTGAGCAGCGGCTGTACGCCGTACGCGGCACGGATCTGGTCCGGCCCGTAGCACTTGGCAGGAATGGGGTTGACGTTCCGTTGGCAGGCGAAGAGCACCGTCCCCGACCGGGTTGCCGCCGGTGCGCGGCCGGCGACGACGAAGTGTGGACTCACACCGACGGCCGGGGTCATGCGAGAGGCGCCCGCGCCCGCGACGATGGCGAGGGCGACCCCCGCGGCGGCGGAGAGCGCCAGCCCGAGTCGAACGAGCGGCCAACCCGGGCGACCGTCCATCCCGAACACGTGCCGATTCAAACAGACACGTCGCCGGCGTTCAACCGGGACGGAGGCCGGCCGGGTCCGGGCATACTCGGCGCGTGCGCCTGCTCGTCCTGACGACGATTGTCGCCGCAGCGCTCCTCCTCGTCGGCGGGGCGTCTCCGGCGACCCGGCCGAGCGTCCGCGTGGCCGCGCGTCAGCCGTTGACCGTCGTCGGCAGGGGCTTCCAGCCGAACGAGCGCGTCACGGTGACGGCGATTGCCAACGGCAGGCACGTGGCCAGGGTGCGCGCAACGGTCGCCGGCCGCTTTCGCGTCCGCTTTCGCCATGTCCGGGTGAAGCGCTGTCTCGCGTTCATCGTCAGCGCGCGCGGGAGTCTCGCGAGTTTCGCGATCCTCAACATCCGCTCCGCGTGCGCTGCGCCCTGAGCTCAGCCGTGCGGCCGCGCCATGGCGCGGTAGTCAAGCGCCTTGTCGAGGATGTCCTCGTCGACGCCTGCCTCGCGGGCGACCTCGCGTAGCGGCCGTCCCGACGCTGCAGCTTCCTGCACGATCGCCGTCCCACGGTCGTAGCCGATGTACGGGTTGAGCGCGGCCGCAGCCGAGAGCGTCATCTCCGCGTAGCTTTCCGCCCGCTCGCGGTTCGCCTCCAGCCCGTCCACGCACTTCTCGGCGAAGAGCCGTGCCGCAGCGGACAGCAGCGTGATCGACTGCAGCAGGTTGCGCGCCATCACGGGGACGAAGACGTTGAGCTCGAAGTGGCCCTGCATGCCGCCGCCGGTGATCGTCACGTCGTTGCCGATCACCTGAACCGCGACCTGCGTGACCACCTCGGGGATGACGGGATTGACCTTGCCGGGCATGATCGAGCTGCCCTTCTGCAGCTCGGGCAGCCGCAGCTCCGCCAGACCGGCGCGCGGCCCCGAGCCGAGCAGCCGGATGTCGTTCGCGATCTTCGTCAGCGAGACGGCGACCGTCTTCAGCGCTCCGGACACCTCGACGAGGGAGTCGCGAGCCGCCTGCGCCTCGAAGGCGTCGGCTGGCGGGTTGACGCGCAACCCGGTCTCCTCGGACAGGCGCCGGCGCACGCGTACAGCGAACTCCGCGTGCGTGTTCAGCCCCGTTCCCACGGCAGTCCCGCCGAGCGGGATCTGCGCGAGCCGGTCGAGGGTCGCCTCGATGCGAGCGATCCCCTGGCGAACCTGGGCCGCATAGCCGCTGAACTCCTGACCGAGCGTGATCGGGACGGCGTCCATCAGGTGCGTCCGACCGGACTTGACGACGTCCTCGAACTCGATCGCCTTGGCAGCGAGCGACTCGGCGAGCGTCTCGAGCGCGGGCAGCAGCTCATGCGTGAGCGTTTCCAGGGCGGCGAGGTGGACCGCCGACGGGAAGACGTCGTTCGAGGACTGTCCCAGATTGACGTCGTCGTTCGGGTGGACGTCTTCGCCGGCAAGCGCGGCGAGCACCTCGTTCGCGTTCATGTTCGACGACGTGCCCGATCCGGTCTGGAAGACGTCGAGCGGGAACTGGTCGTCGAGCTCACCCGCGGCGACCCGGTCGCCGGCGGCGGCGATCCGCTCGGCCTTGTCCGGATCGAGCAGGCCGAGCTCGGCGTTCACGCGCGCTGCCGCGGCCTTGATCCGTCCCAGCCAGCGGGCGACCGCGACCGGAATCGGCTCGCCCGAGATGGGGAAGTTCTTGATCGCCTTTTCCGTCTCCGGCCCCCACAGCTCCTGTCGCGTCTCGATCTCGGCCACCGTTTTGAGTCTATCCGGGCCGTGCCGGCCGGCTCAGCGGATGCCGGTGTCGTACGAGAAGTGGACGCGTCGCACCACGCCTGCGACGACGCGCACCCGTCGTGGCTGGATGTCGCTACCGGGGGCGGATGCTTTCCTCCGCACGTCGTACACGCCGGCCGGCAAGCGGAGCCGGTACGAGCCGTTGCTCGAGGTCTCGACCCGCCCGACGACCGTGCCGCCTCGGAGAAACCGAAGCACAACGTGCGGCGCCGGCCCGTCGCACGGTATGCCCTCTCGGCAGACGGGTGTAATCGGCCCGCGCGTAACGACGCCACGCAACGTGCCGGTTCGCGTCGCGGCCGCATCCGCGCCTGCCGCGAACGCCCCGAGGATCGCGATCACGGCGACCACTCGCACGCCGACAGGCTAGCGAACCGCCGCCGGCGACTTCGCTAGTCGGTCGAGTACTTCGGCTGCACCTTCTCGCCGCGGATCCGCGCAATTGCATTGTTCGCGGCGATCGCGGCCTCGGCCATGCCGATCGTGATCAGCGTGATCTTGCCCGGGTAGCCGGCGACGTCACCCGCCGCATAGACGCCCTCCAGGTTCGTGTCCATCGTCATCGGGTCGACCCTGATCTGCCGCTTGCCCTCGAGCTCCAGACCCCAGTTCACGATCGAGCCGAGATGCGAATGGAAGCCGAGCAGCGTGATCAGCGCCTCGCAGTCGACCCGCTCCACCTCGCCGGTGGTCGTGTTCTCGATCGACACCGAGTTGATCGACCCGTCGCCGTGGATCTCGCGGATCTCGCACGGCGTCAGGATCCGGACGTGGCCCTTGTCCGCGAGCTCGCGGGCCTCGTTCACCGAGGCCTCGAGCGCGCGGAAGCGGTCGCGACGGTGGACCAGCGCGATCGGCAGCCGGGCGGTGTCCTGCAGCCCGAGCGTCCAGTCGAGCGCGGAGTCGCCGCCGCCGACGATCACGCAGGCGCGGTCCCGGAAGACGTCCTTCTGACGCACGAAGTAGTGGAGGCCGCGGCCCTCCCAGTCGTCGATGTTGTCGATGCCGAGCTTCCGCGGCTCGAACGCCCCGTGGCCGGCCGTCACGATCAGGGCGCGCGAGAGAAACGTGTTGCCGCCGGTCGTCCCGACGGCGAGCAGCTCCTCGCCGTTCTGGGCGATCCGCTCGAGCGTCTGCACCTCCTCGCCGAGCCGCACGTCCGCTCCGTACTGGAGGCCCTGCTCGGCACAGAGGTCCACGAGGTCGAGCGCCAGGATCTTCGGATGCCCGGCGACGTCGAACACGTGCTTCTCCGGGTAGACGGCGGCGACCTGGCCGCCGATCTGCTCCAGGCTTTCGACGATCCGGACCGTGGCGTCGCGATGGCCGGCGTAGTACGCGGCCGCGAGACCCGTCGGCCCCGCTCCCAGAATCGTGATGTCGACGACGCCGTCGGCGCTCACGCCGACCAATGGTAGTCCCCTAAGAGCTCGTTGCCTGCGCTGCCGGCGTGCGGCGGCCTTCCACCCATGCACTGCCGGCGAACGAGCCGCTGAGGCCGAAGATCACGAGCGCGCCGAGGCCGTGGAACGCACCGACGAACGGCACGTCCTCTCCGAAGTTGGGCGGAGTGGAACGCGCCGTAGGCGGCGGCAGACACCTGTGCGCGGGTGCCTGTATCGCGCTCGGGATCGCCGGCGCGATCGCCGTCGGGATCAACACCCAAACGACGGACCGAGCCGCAAGCGTCGCGTTTGCACTTGTTGCCGGGCTCGCCGCCGCCGGCCTCGTGCTCGCCGGCCGTTGGCTCACCGGCCTCCTACGCAGCCGGGTCGGCGTTGCGTCGCTCTGACCGCTGTTAGTGGCCGCAGCCGGGCCCGCAGCCGCCGTGCGCGTCCGCTGCGGGGTCACCGGTCTCGTCGTCCACCTGGAACGAGTGACCGCAGCCGCACGAGGCACTGACGTTCGGGTTGTCGATCTTGAAGCCGGACTCCTGGAGACCGTTCAGGAAGTCGATGACCGAGCCGCGGAGGTACGGGGCGCTGAACGGGTCGACGACGACGTTGACGCCGTGCAGCTCGAACTCGTGGTCGCCCTCCTGGGCGCCGCTGTCGAAGCCGAGGGCGTACTCGAAGCCCGAGCACCCACCGCCCTGGACGGCGACGCGCAGCACGGTCGTACCGCCCTCCGGCTCCTCCGCCTGCAGCTCCTTGATCTTCGCCGCAGCGGCCTCCGTCAGGGACACGAGCGTGATCTCATGCTCTGCCGTCGCCATCGCCGCTGAGTGTAGCAACGTGCCTGCACGACGCAGCCTTCGGGCCGGACTTTGTGACACCGTGGGCGTGCTTGTCAAAGCGGTTTCAACGGCCGCTCGTGAGCACCCTGCGGCGTGCTAAGTTCCCGCTTCGGAGGCCCGCAGAAACGCAGTGATTGGCGACTTCCTCGAGCCCTGGCTGCCGTTCCTGATCTACGGCATCTTTGCGCTTCTGATTCCGGCCTCATTGATCTTCGCGTCGTACAAGTTCGCGACGCGTCCGGCGCGCCGATCTCGCGCGCGCACGCTGCCCTTCGAATCGGGCGTCTCGCAGGGCCCGCCGCAACAGCAGCGGTTCACGGTCAGCTTCTACCTCACGGCGATGCTGTTCATCGTCTTCGACATCGAGATCGTCTTCCTCTACCCGCTGGCCGTCGTCCTGCACCAGCTCGGCTGGTTCGGCTTCTCCGAGCTGGCGTTCTTCATCGTCATCCTCGCCGTGGCCTACGTGTACGTCTGGCGGAAGGGGGCACTTCGGTGGCAGAGGTGAAGAAGAAGCGGCTTGCCGACTACGGGCTGAAGAGCGAGCGCGTGCTCTGGCGCGGGAAGGGGCCGGGCGTCTTCGAGCGCGAGATCGAGCCGATCGAGGATCGCCTGCTGCTGACGACGGTGCAGAAGGCGGTTGCGTGGGCGCAGAGTAAGTCGGTCTGGCCCGACACGTTCGGGCTCGCCTGCTGCGCGATCGAGATGATGTCGATCGTCTCCTCCCGCTACGACATCGCGCGGTTCGGAATGGAACGCTTCAGCTCGTCGCCGCGACAGGCTGACCTGCTCATCGTCTCCGGCCGCGTCGTGCACAAGATGGCAGCGCCGCTCCGCCAGGTGTACGACCAGATGCTCGAACCCAAATGGGTGATCGCCATGGGCGCGTGCGCGAGCTCGGGCGGCATGTTCAACAACTACACCGTGCTCCAGGGCGTCGACAAGATCGTCCCTGTCGACATCCACGTGCCCGGCTGCCCGCCGAGGCCGGAGGCGCTGATGGAGGGAATCATCCGGCTCCACGAGAAGATCCAGGCCGGCGTGCCGCCCGCCTACGAGATCCGGGGAGTCGCCAGCTAGTGCCCGGATTCGACGACGTCCCGGGCCTCCTCGAGGTGAAGGAGGGGCACGGCGAGACAACGGCCGTCGTCGAGACGACGCGGCTCCCGGAAGCGGGCTTCTACCTCCGGGACGAGCTCGGCTTCAACTTCCTCTCCGACCTCACGGTGACCGACTACCTGGGGTGGGGCGAGAAGGGCGTCGCAGGCTACTGGGGCCACCCGAGCGGCAGAGACCTCAACCATCCTGGCTCGTGGGGCCTCTCCCGCGTCCCAGATCCGAAGCCCAAACGCTTCTCGGTCTCCTACCACCTGCTGGCGATCCGCCGCGGAGCTCCCCGGCTGCGCGTCCAGGCCTGGGTGGACGACGGCGAGCCCGTGCCCAGCGTGGTCGAGGTCTGGCCGACCGCCGACTGGCACGAGCGCGAGCAGTACGACCTGATGGGGATCGTGTTCGACGGCCACCCCAACCTGGTGCGGATCATCATGGACGACGATTGGGAAGGCCACCCGCTCCGCAAGGATTACCCGATCGGCGGCGAGCCGGTTCGGTTCTCGGGGGAGGAGTAGATGGCAGTTGCCTCGCGCCGCACGTCGGCGATCGATCCTGCCGTCCTGCGCGCGCCGGAGATCTACCCCGGCTCGCACATCCCGGACCCGATCCCGACGATCCTGCTGGTCGAGCCGCGCCTCCGCGAGAGCGAGGACATCCTCCAGGTCAACTTCGGCCCGAATCACCCCTCGACGCACGGCGTGCTCCGCCTCGTCGTCGACCTGAACGGCGAGACCGTCGTCGGCCTGCGGGCGATCATCGGGTACCTCCACACCGGCTTCGAGAAGAACATGGAGCAGAAGACCTGGTGGAAAGCGATCACCTACCCGGAACGCATCGACTACGTCGCGTTCCAGAACAACGAGCTCGTCTTCGTGCTCGCGATCGAACAGTTGCTCGACATGGAGATTCCGCCGAAGGCCGCGTGGATGCGAACGCTGCTCTGCGAGCTGAACCGCATTCATTCACATCTGATCTGGCTCGCGACCTCAGCTCTCGAGCTGGGAGCGATCGCGCTGTTCTGGTACGGCTTCCGCGAGCGCGAGCGCATCCTCGACCTGTTCGAGCTCGTCGGGGGGACGCGCATGCATACTCGCTACTTCCAGACCGGCGGCCTCGCCGAGGACATCCCGCCGGGCTTCTTCCCCGAGTGTCGCGCCTTCACCGAGCGCATGCCGTCGTCCATCGACGAGTACGAGACGCTGCTGACGAGGAACGAGATCTGGCTCCAGCGGACGGTCGGCATCGGGAAGCTGTCGGCGCAGGACGCAGTGGCGATGGGGCAGTCCGGTCCAGTGCTGCGCGCGTCGGGCGTGGACTGGGACCTGCGACGCGACGAGCCGTATCTGACCTACGGCGACATCGACTTCGACGTACCCGTGTATACGGGCGGTGACGTCTACCACCGCTACCGGGTGCACATGGACGAGATGCGGCAGTCCGTCCGGATCGTCGACCAATGCCTCGACCGGCTCGAGGGCATGGAAGGCGAGCCGTGGATCACGGATGACCGCCGCGTCGTCCTGCCGCCGCGCGACGAGCTGCACACGTCGATGGAGTCGCTCATCCACCACTTCAAGATCGTCACCGAGGGCTACCGCGTGCCCGAGGGAGAGATCTACGCCACCGTCGAGTCGCCTCGCGGCGAGCTCGGCTGCTACGTCGTCTCCGACGGCGGCCCGAAGCCCTGGCGCGTGAAGTTCCGGACGCCGTCGTTCGTCGCGCTCGAGGCGACCGCCACGTGCATGACCGACGCGCTCGTCGCTGACTTCATCGCGATCGTCGGCTCCCTCGACACCGTCATGGGCGAGGCCGATCGCTGATGGCCGTCGACTTCGACACGGAGGTTCAGGAGCTCGCGGCGCAGTACGCTGACTCGCGCTCGGCCGTCCTTCCGGCGCTCCGGCTGGCACAGGAGCGGCACGACGGCTGGCTGCCGCCGGAGGCGCTCGAGGAGGTCGGACGGGCGCTAGGGCTCACCCCGGCGTACTGCAAGTCGATCGCGAGCTTCTACGACATGCTTCACCTCCAACCTGTCGGCCAGCGCATGATCGAGGTCTGCACGAACGTGTCGTGCGCGCTCGTCGGCGCCCAGCAGGTGCTCGAGGCATTCGAGAGAGAACTCGGCGTGCGGGCTGGGGAGACGTCCGAGGACGGCGCCTTCACGGTGCGCACGGTCGAGTGCCTCGGCGGCTGCGGATGGGCAACGATTGTCGCGCTCGACGAGCGGTACCGAACCCGGGTTCAGCCGGCCGATGTCCCCGGAATCCTCGAGGAGCTTCGCAATGCCGATTGAGGCAAAGCAGATCGTGCTCGCCGGAGCGGACAAGCGCGACCTCACGCAGCTCTCCGAGTACGAGGCGATCGGCGGCTACCAGGCACTCGTGAAGGCGCGCGGGGAAGAGCCCCAGGCGATCGTCGACGAGCTGAAGACCTCCGCGCTCCGCGGCCGCGGCGGCGCGTTCTTCGCCACCGGCCAGAAGTGGAGTTTCATCCCCAAGCCGGAGGCGAACCCGAATCCCCACTACGTCGTCATCAACGCCGACGAGTCGGAGCCCGGCAGCTTCAAGGACAACGAGATCATGGCCCGGGTGCCGCACCGCTTCCTCGAGGGCGCGTTGATCACGGCGTACGCGGTGGAGTCGCGTCACGTCTTCGTCTACATCCGCGGCGAGTACACCGGCCCATACGACGTCCTCGTCGCGGCGCTCGAACAGATACGGGAGCGGTCGGACATCCTCGGCGACGTCACGATCGTCATTCACCGTGGCGCGGGCGCGTATATCTGCGGCGAGGAGACTGCCCTCCTGGAATCGCTCGAAGGCAAGCGCGGCCAGCCGCGCACGAAGCCGCCGTTCCCGGCCATCCAGGGCCTCTACGACTCGCCGACGGTGATCAACAACGTCGAGACGATCGCGACGGTTCCGGCGATCCTCGAGATGGGCGGTACCGCCTATGCAGAACTCGGCGTCCCGAGCTCGGCGGGAACGCGACTCGTCTCCCTCTCCGGGCACATCGTCAACCCCGGCAACTACGAGATCGAGAACGGCATGAGCCTCCGCGCGATCATCTACGACCTCGGCGGCGGCATTCCGGAGGGCCGTGCGCTGAAGGCGGTGATTCCGGGCGGGTCGTCGACGGTCGTTCTGAGCGCGGACGAGATCGACGTCGGGTACGACTACGACTCGCTCGCCGCGGTCGGCACGGCGATGGGCTCGGCCGGCGTCATCATCCTCGACGACCGCTGCTGCATGGTGCAGCTCGGTATCCGGGTCTCCGAGTTCTACGAGCACGAGTCGTGCGGGAAGTGCACGCCCTGCCGCGAGGGAACGCGCTGGATGACCACGATCCTCCGCAAGCTCGAGGCCGGGGACGCGAGCCTGGCCGAGCTCGACCTCCTCATCTCGGTGTGCGACCGGATCAACGGAAAGTGCCTGTGCCCGCTCGGCGATACGGCCGCCCAGGCCGTGGCCAGCTACGTAGCGAAGTTCCGTGACGAGTTCGTCGCGCACCTCGACTTCCGCGGCTGCCCGTTCGGCGACGAGTCGCCGCTTCACAACGTGACGGCGCCCGTCGCGCAGCACTTCCATCATCCGACCGTGCAGGTGCCCGGATGACCTGGCACCGGAGCGGTCTGTCCGACCGCGCAGCGGTCGGACCAGTGGAGGGGGTCCGGTCTGCATCAGAGGTCAAGCAGCGAGGGAGAGGGCCTTGCCTTCTCCGGAGCGGCTATCCCCCAGCGGTAACCGAGCGATTCGAGGTGGCCGGTTGACCACGCCGGACCTGGTCACCGTCGCGATCGACGGGCGGGAGATCTCGGTGCCGAAGGGCACGGGAATCGTCGAGACGGCCGCGCTCGGCGGGATCGAGATCCCGGTCTTCTGCTACGAGCCGCGCCTCGGCGCCCCGATCGGCGCCTGCCGGATGTGCCTCTGCGACGTGGAGGGCTTACCGAAGCCCATGGCCGCGTGCACGATGGTCGCACAGGACGGGATGGTCGTCCGTACCTCGCAGACGTCGCAGAAGGCCTACGAGGCGCAGCACGCCGTACTCGAGTTCATCCTGGTCAACCATCCGCTCGACTGCCCCGTTTGCGACAAGGGCGGCGAGTGTCCGCTTCAGGATCTGACGTTCCGCTACGGGCCGGGGTCGACGCGGATGCGCTTCCCCAAGCGGACCTACGAGAAGCCGACCCCGATAAGCCCGCTGATCGCGCTCGACCGCGAGCGGTGCATCCTCTGCTACCGCTGCACGCGCTTCTCCGAGGAGATCGCCGAGGACGGCCAGCTGGTCGCCGAGAACCGTGGCGCCCAATCGATGATCGCCACGTTCGAAGGGCATCCCTACCGGGCGCCGTTCTCCGGCAACGTCACCGAGCTCTGCCCCGTCGGGGCGCTCACGTCCACCGAATACCGCTTCCACGGCCGTCCGTGGGAGATCCAGAACGTTCCCACGGTCTGCGGTCTCTGCCCCGTCGGCTGCAACATCCACGCCACGACGCGCGAGGGCAAGGTGAGGCGGGTCCTGTCGCGGAACCACGAGGAGATCGACGGCGGCTGGCTCTGCGATAAGGGGCGCTACGCCTTTCCGCATTTGCGGGCGCGAGACCGGATCGTCGATCCGCTGAAGCGTGTGCGCCGCCGCGGGTTCGAGGCGATCTCGTGGGACGCCGCGATCGACGAGGCTGAGCGCCTGCTCCGAAATGCGTCCGGCCACACGCTGATCGCGCTGTCCGGCTCGGAGACGTGCGAGCACGCGTACGCGCTCGCCAAGCTCCTCCGCCAGGGCATCGGCTCGCACGCTGCCGTGCTCCCCGAGGAGACGAGCGATGCGCTCGACGCGTTCCGCGCGCCGCTGTCGGCGATCGGTGCGGCCGAGCTTATCGTCGTCCTCGGGGACGATCCACCGGTCGAACGTGCGCCGCTCGTTGACATGTGGATCAAGGCTGCGCGCCGCCGCGGGGCGGAGGTGATCTCGATCGGCTGCTCGGGATCGCTCACGGTTGCGCCCGGGCAGACAGGCGACGCGTGCGCGGAGCTCGCCGATCCCGAGAATGAGCTCGGCAAGCGGCTCCGGAGCTCCGAGCGAGCAGTCGTGATCTGGTCCGGGCCGGGTGGGCACGGAGGCGCCACGCTTGCCGCGCTGGCCCAGGAGCTCGGATTCGCGGACAAGCCTGGCTGCGCGGCGTTCCACCTGCCCGCCACCCCCAACGGACGAGGCGTCGCAGAGGCGTGGGCGGCGGCCGCCGAAACCGATTCAGCCAACCCGCAGCCGATCCGGCTGCTGATCGTGTCGGGTGACGAGGCGGCCGCCGACCCCAACGTGCGAGGGCTTGCCGAACATGCCGAGGCCGTGATCGCGATCACGATGTTCCAGGGCCTGGCCGTCGGCTGGGCAGACCTCGTCCTGCCGGCGACGAGCTACCTCGAGCGAGACGGGACGTACATGAACCTCGAAGGCAGGCTGCAGCGGCTGCGCCGGGCGGTGATCCCGCCGGGGCCGGACGAGCTCGCCTGGATCGCGCCGCTCGCCGAGCGGTTCGGCGTCGAGCTGTCGCCCTCCGCGGCGCACGTCTTCGACGAGCTCGGTCGGCTCGCGTACGGGGGCACCGCGTTCGGCGACGTCGGCGCACGTGCCGAACTCGGTCCGCGCACGCCGACACATCCCGTCGAGGTGCCCGCGACCCCGGAGCCGCCGACGGTCGGGGGCGGGCCGCTCCACCTCGTCCGCTACCGGCCGCTGTTCTCGGGTCCCGCGGTTGAGCGCGTCGACGAGCTCCAGTTCCAGCGCCCGGCCCCTGAGGTCGAGCTTGCCCCCGACGACGCCGCTCTGCGCGGGATCCAGGCGGGCGACACGGTCCGGCTCAGCTCGAACGGCACGAGCGTCGAGCTCCGGGCCACGATCAACAAGGCGTTACGGCCCGGGGCTGTTCGCGCCGCAGAGGAGCATGTCGCCGGCCTCCAGGGCGGCGTGGAAGCGAGCAAAGCACCGGAAAACCGTGAGGTTTTCCGGTGACAGAGCCCTGGTGGATCTCGCTGATGAAGGCGGTGCTCGTGGTCAACCTTGTCATGGTCGCGTTCGCGTTCCTGACCTGGGTGGAGCGGAAGCTGATCGGCCGCATGCAACGCCGGTACGGACCCAACCGCGCCGGCCCGTTCGGGCTTCTGCAGCCGATTGCCGACCTCGTCAAGCTGATCCGGAAGGAAGCCTTCGCGCCGTCCTCCGCGATCGACGCCCTCTACATCCTCTCCCCGGCCGTGGCGGCAGTTACCGCCATCGCGGCATTCGCGGTGATTCCGTGGGGGCCCGGGTGGGACATCGGCGGTTACCGAGTCGACGGCTGGATCCTGAACGTCCCCATCTCGCTCGTCCTCCTGTTCGCGATCAGCTCGCTCGGCATCTACGGCTTCATCGTCGGCGGCTGGGCGAGCGAGTCGAAATTCTCGCTGCTCGGGTCGATGCGGACCTGCGCACAGATGGTCTCGTACGAGGTCTCGCTCGCGCTCTCGGTGCTGGGCGTCGTGATCATGGGGCGCTCGCTCTCGCTCGTCGACATCGTCCACCGGCAGCAGGACACGATCTGGTTCGTCATCCCCCAGCTGGTCGGCTTCCTGTGCTTCTTCGTCGCCGGGGTCGCCGAGACGAACCGCGCGCCGTTCGACCTGCCCGAAGCCGAGCAGGAGCTCGTCGCCGGCTACCACACCGAGTACAGCGGCATGCGCTTCGGCCTGTTCCAGAACGCGGAATACGTGAACATGATCACGCTCTCCGGGCTCGCGGTGACGCTGTTCCTCGGCGGCTGGAGCGGCCCCTGGCATCTCGGCCCGATCTGGTTCCTGCTCAAGCTATCGGCGTTCATCGTCGTCTTCATCTGGTTGCGCGCGACGCTGCCGCGCCTGCGGTATGACCAGCTGATGTCGTTCGGCTGGAAGGTGCTGCTGCCCGTGGCCACGCTGAACGCCCTCGTAACCGCCGCCCTGGTGGTCGCGTTCTGATGCCGCAGCCGCTCGACACCCTCAAGGGCTTCGGGGTCACGTTTCGCCAGATCTTCCAGAAGCCGATCACGCAGCAGTACCCGGAGTACAAGCGGCCGCTCTATCCGCGGTTCCGCGGGCGCCACCGGCTCTGGCGCCACGAGAACGGGCTCGAGAAGTGCGTCGGCTGCTCGCTGTGCGCGGCGGCCTGCCCCGCAGACTGCATCCGCGTGGTCGCCGCCGAGAACACGCCCGACAACCGGGTGTCGGCGGGAGAGCGCTACGCCCGCATCTACGAGATCAACCTCAGCCGCTGCATCTTCTGCGGCTACTGCGAACTGGCCTGCCCGTTCGACGCGATCACGCTCGAACAGGAGTTCGAGATTTCCGAGTACTCCCGCGACGACCTCATCTACACGAAGGACATGCTGCTCGCGGAGCCGATCAAGCGCGTCCCGGTCGCCGACCGCGACCTGTACGACACCCCGGTCCCCTACTGGAAGGACAATTCATGAGCGCTCGACGCGTCTTTGGCGGAGCGGGGCTTTGCCCCGCCGGAGCCACAGCGCGGGAAGCGCGTCTGCTCCTTATGAAGGGGGCTAACGGGAGAAACCTGGTTTCCCCCGTTCGGGAATGAGCGCCGAAGACGTCCTCGTCTGGATCGTCTGGGTGGTCGCGGCGTTCGCATGCCTCGGGTCCGGGATCGCCGTCGTCAGCTTCTCGAACCCGTTCTACTCGGCGCTGTCGCTGATCGGGAACCTCGGCTCGCTCGCGGTGCTCTTTCTCCTGCTGTCGGCGGAGTTCGTCGCAGCCGCCCAGGTGCTCATCTACGCCGGCTCCGTGATGGTGATGTTCCTGTTCGTGATCGCCTACCTCGGCGGTCGCGTCGATACCCCGTGGGCCGGGGGGCCGAGCTGGCAGGCCGTCGCAGCGGTGACCGCGGCGGCGGCGCTGCTCGCCGAGATCGTGCTCGCGATCGGGCTCAAGGCGGGCGGGCGGCTCGCCGACCAGGCGGCGATTCCCGACAACTTCGGAAGCCCGGCGCAGATCGGACGGATCTTCCTCGACGAGCACCTGCTCGCCTTCGAGATCACGTCAGTCGTGCTGCTCGTCGCCGCCGTCGGCGGCGTGATCCTCGGCACCCGGCCGGAGGACGAGGACGTCAGCGGGGTGCAGCCGTGACCGGCCCCAATCTCCCCGCGTATCTGCTGATCGCCGGAATGCTCTTCGCCATCGGCGCGCTAGGCGTGCTGATCCGGCGGAGCCCGCTGATCATCCTGCTCTCGCTCGAGATCATGCTCAACGGCGCGAACCTCGCCCTGATCGCCTTCTCGCGGCACGTCGGCAATCACAGCGGGCAGATCTTCGCCCTCGCGGTGATGGCCGTCGCGGCGTCTGAGGTCGTCATCGGCCTCGGCCTGATCGTGGCGATGGCGCGACGCCGCCTCGTGCTGGACGTCGACCTGCTGACGACGCTGCGCGGATAGCTTGACGGCTGCCGCCTGGGTATGTCTATTCTCGCCGCTTGCGGCGGCGGCGCTGATCGTCGCCGGTGGCATGCGGATCCCGGCCCGGGCCGCCGGCTTCCTCGCCACTGCGGCGGTCGGGGTCTCCTTCGCCGCCGCGATCGTCTCCCTCGCCTCGATGCTGACCCGCTCGAGCGGCGATCGCAGCGAGACGTCCACGCTCTGGACTTGGCTCTCCGCCGGCACCTTCCACGTCGGCCTGAACGTGCTCGTCGACCCGGTCTCGGTCTTCATGATGCTCGTCGTCTCCGGAGTCGGCTGCCTGATCGTCGGCTACTCGATCGGCTACGTGGACGCGGTCGCGGAGGAGCGGCGGTACTTCTTCTACATCTCCCTCTTCGTCTTCTCGATGCTGCTGCTTGTCGAAGCGGGGAACCTGCTCATCCTGCTCGGCGGCTGGGGACTCGTCGGTCTCTGCTCCTACTTCCTGATCGGGTTCGAGCACGACCGCCCTGCGGCCATTGCCGCCGCCAAGAAGGCGTTCATCATGAACGCGTTCGGCGACGCGACGATGGCGCTCGGCCTGTTCATCCTCGTCCAGAAAACGAACACGCTCGATTGGGGCCCCGTCTTCCAGCGCTCGCAAGGCCTCTCGCAGACCGTGATGGTGCTGGTGACGCTCGGCCTGCTCGGCGGTGCACTCGCCAAGTCGGCCCAGCTGCCGCTCCAGACCTGGCTCCCGGATGCGATGGAGGGCCCGACGCCGGTATCCGCGCTGATCCACGCGGCGACGATGGTGACGGCCGGCGTCTATCTGATCGTGCGCGCGCACCCGCTCTTCGAGCTGGCGCCGAAGGTCCAGGACCTCGCGGCCGGACTCGGCGCAGCCACGATCCTGCTCGCCGGGCTCGTCGCGCTCGTTCAGACGGACATCAAGCGCGTGATCGCCTACTCGACGATGTCGCAGATCGGCTACATGTTCCTGGCCGCCGGCATCGGCGCCTACGCGAACGCGCTCTTCCATCTGATGACGCACGCGTTCTTCAAGGCGCTGCTCTTCCTCGCCGCCGGCATCATCATCCACGCGCTCGCCGGCGAGCAGGACATGCGCAAGATGGGGGGTCTCCGGCACCTGTTCCCGCGCACCTACATCGCGTTTCTGGCCGGCGGTCTCGCGCTCGTCGCCATCCCGACCTTCGCGGGCTTCTTCTCCAAGGACTCGATCCTCGCCGCCGCGCTCGACGCCGGCTGGTACGGGGACATCCTCTTTGCAGCGGGAATGCTGGGCGCGTTCCTGACGGGCGTCTACACGTTCCGCATGATCTTCATCGTCTTCGAGGGCGAGCCGTCACCGTTCGTCCGCGAGCACCTCCACCAGCCGCAGCGTGACCTCCCCGGTGTGGCCATGGCCATCCCGGTCGCGGTGCTCGCCGTGCTGGCGACCTTCGGCGGCTGGATCCAGTTCGCCCCGTTCTGGACGCCGATCTCCGACTTCATCAACCCGGTCGCGGCGCCCCTCGTCGAGGCGTCCAATTCGGAAGAGGCGATCGCGAGTGTCGTCGGCGTCCTGCTGGGGCTCGCGGGCATCGGGCTGGCCTGGCTCGTGTACAAGCGACACACCGTGACGCTCCCCGCCGCGCGCCCATGGCGGGCCGTGCTCGAGCACAAGTTCTACTTCGACGAGCTCTACAACTACGTCTTCTACAAGCCCGCCGACCTCGTCGCGCGCGCGTTGGGCACTTACGTCGAGCGGCCGTTGATCGAGGGCTCCGTTGACGAGGTCGGCGAGGAGACCGCGGATCTCGGCTCGCGCGTCAGCGCGCTGCAGACCGGCTTCCTCCGCCTGTACGTCCTTGCCATCGCAGTCGGCGTCTCTCTCTTCGCGCTCCTGTTCGTGATTGTGAAGTGAGCCGCGCTGAATCCCTCAACTGGATCTCGTCTCGGGCTTTAGCCCGGGACGTACGTGCTGCATGAACGACTGGGTCGTCACCGTCCTGATCCTGCTGCCGATGGCGGGCGCGCTCGCCGTCTGGCTGCTTCCGTGGACGCGCCTCGGTGCCGGCGGGTTCGCACTCCTCGTCGCGCTCGCGGAGGTCGGCATCTGGATCCAGGCGGCCGCGCGCTTCGACTTCGACGGCGGCCTGCAGTTCCAGCAGCAGACGCCGTGGTTCCCGGACCTCGGGGTCTCCTGGCACGTGGGCTTCTACGGCTTCTCCCTGTGGCTGACGGGGCTCACGGTGGTCGTCATGGCCGCGACGATCGCGTACGGATTCTGGGCCGGGCGAGAACGCGCGCGGGCGTACTTCGGCCTGATGCTGATGCTGACCGGGGCGATCGTCGGCGTGTTCGCCTCCCAGGACGTGCTGCTGTTCTACGTCTTCTGGGAGGCGATGATGATCCCGCTCTACGTGCTCATCGGCGTGTGGGGCGGGCCGGGTCGCCTACACGCGACCCTGAAGTTCGTCATCTACACCCTCGCGGGCTCGCTCCTGATGCTCGCAGCGGTGGTCGCGTTCGGACTCTCCCAGGGAACGTTCGATCTCGTCGACAGCGGCACGAGCGGTAGCACCATCATCCTGCTCGGCTTCCTCGCCGGCTTCGCAGTGAAGGCGCCGCTCTTCCCGTTTCACGGCTGGCTCCCCGATGCGTATCGGGAGTCGCCGCCCGAGGTGGCAGCGGTGCTTTCCGGCGTCGTCTCCAAGGCGGCGACGTACGGCTTCCTCCGCATCGCGTTACCGAAGTTCCCGGGGCCGGTGGGAGATCTGCGCGTGCCGATCCTCGTGCTGGCAGCGGCCGGGCTGGTCTACGGGTCGCTGCTCGCGTTCCGCGCGCCCGACGTGCGCGGCGTCATCGCGTACTCGAGCCTCGCGCAACTGGGGCTGATCACGTTCGGCGTCTTTGCCAACAACGACCTCGGGCTGGACGGCTCCGTCTTACAGATGGTCAACCACGGCTTGCTCTCCGCCAGCCTGTTCCTGCTCGCAGGCATGGTGGAGCGACGGACGACGACGGGCGAGTTCTCTCGCCTCGGCGGAATGGCACGCGGCCGGCCGCTGCTCGCGACGGTGCTGATGGCGACGGGCATCATCGCCCTGGCCGTGCCCGGCTCGACGGCGTTCGCGGGTGAGTTCCTGATTCTCGCCGGCGTCTTCCAGCAGGGCTGGGCATGGGGCGTGATCGGCGCGATCGCGATCGTGCTGGCGGCGATGTACATGCTGCGGATGATCTCGGCCGTGCTGCACCGGTCCCCCGGCCAGGCGGTCTCCGAGCGCGCGCTCGACCTCCGGCCCGCGGAGCTTGGGGCCGTCGTGCCACTGGTGCTCATCCTCGTCGGGCTGTCGGCATGGCCGGCGCTGATCAGCGACCGCTCGTTCCCGCATGGGGCCGCAAAGCAATCGATCAACACCGGCCTGCAAGCGTCGCCGAGTCACTCGATCACCCAGGAGCGGACGGCCGCGGAGGCGGGGCCGTGAGACCGCCGATCGACTGGTTCGACCTGACGCCCGAGCTCGTGCTGCTCGGCGCCGCAGGCATCTGCCTGCTCGCGGCCGTCCTCGCCCCGCACCGCATGCGCGCCCAGATCGCTGCATGCACGACGGCGCTCGGCTTCGTCGGTGCCTTCGTGACCGGCGTGCTCATCTACGTCCAGACACCGGACGGCGAAAACGTCATCGCCGGCGCGATGCGACGCGACCGCTACGGGGCGTTCGCGCAGCTGATCGTCGCCGGCGCGGGGCTGCTGACCGTCGCCCTGTCGCACGGTGACCGCCGCGAACGGCAACACGGCGGCGAGTACTACGCCCTTCTTGCCGCCTGCGGCGCCGGCATGTGCTTCCTCGTCGAGGCCAACAACCTGATGGTGCTCTTCCTGGGCCTGGAGTGGTTCTCGATCTGCCTCTACATCCTGTGCGCCATCGACCTCGACCGCGTCGGCTCGCTGGAGGCAGGCCTGAAGTACCTCGTCGTGGGCAGCTTCGGATCCGGCGTCCTCCTCTTCGGCTCCGCGCTCGTGTACGGCGCCACCGGCGCCCTGGAGTTCTCCGGGATCGCACAGGCGACCGCGGCGCAGGGGCTAAAGGACGATGCCGTGCTCCTTGCGGGGCTGGGGATGATGATCGCCGGATTCGGGTTCAAGGCGTCGGCCGCGCCGTTCCACATGTGGACACCGGATGTCTACGAGGGCGCGCCGACGCCTGTGACCGCGTTCATGTCGGCTGCGACGAAGACGGTCGCGCTCGTCCTCATGCTTCGGGTCCTCGTCACCGCGTTCCCACAGGAGTCGGAGCTGTGGACAGCCGCCGCGGCGGCGCTCGCCTGCGCGTCGCTCGCCTGGGGCAACCTCGCGGCGCTCGTTCAGAGTCGCCTCAAACGCCTGCTTGCCTACTCCTCGATCTCGCACGCCGGCTTCCTGTTGATCGCCGTCGCGGCGGACAGCCAGCTGGGCGGCAGGGCCCTCCTCTACTACCTGATCCCGTACTCCGCGGCCTCGCTGGGCGCCTTTGCCGTCGTCGCCGCGCGCGAACGTGAGCTGGGACGCGCCGCAACGATCGACGGTCTCGCCGGCTTCGGGTGGGAACGCCCGGTGCTCGGCGTGGCGATGGCGACGTTCATGCTCGCCTTCGCGGGCCTTCCTCCGACAGGCGGCTTCACCGGCAAGTTCTACGTCTTCTCCGCGGCCTACGACGCCGGCAAGAGCTGGCTGATCATCGTCGGCGTGGTCGCTACGATGGTCAGCCTCTACTACTACCTGTCGATCATCCGGGCGATGTTCATGCGCTCGCCCGAGGTCCGGGTCGAGGTCGCGGCCGTCGGCGGATCGCCGCCGCGCGATCCGCTGCTGGAGGGTTCTGTGATCGCATCGCTCGCAGTCGTCTTCGGCTCGTTCTTCGGCCTGCAGCCCCTGATCGACGTGGCGACACACGCCGCCAACACCCTGCCCTTCTAGGTCTCTACAGCTCGGGCTCGAGATTCGGGACGCGCACCTGCTGGCGGACCTGTGCGGCTCCCGCCGCCACCGCCTGCACGAAGAGGGCGACGAGGCAGAGCACGAGTGCAGACGTCGAGATCCGCGGGACGGCCCCTTCGCCGACGAGCGGCGCCCGGGCAGCCGTGCCGACCACGAGCAGAACGAGCGCGGTGCCGGCGCACACGGCTTGCAAAAGCTCGCCCCGGCGATCCCGACCCGCCTCGTCGGCGTCGATCAGCTCGCCGTAGGCGACAAGCGCGGCAACGGCCGCGAACGGAACCGCGACCACGAGCGCTGCGAACGCGAGCTGCGGTGCCGAGAGGACGTCGGCGATTGCCGCGGTGACGACGAGCCCCACCGGGAGCGCACGACGGAACACGGAGACAAAGCTTCGCGGGAGCACCGGACGTTCTTTTACTGCGGACGGCGCGTGAATCCTGTTGGTTACCCTCCGGTCACGCGACAGAAGGGAGGCCGATGGCAGGCCAGCTCACCTGGCTGGGTCACGCCGCTTTCCGGCTCGATACGCCGGGGGGCAAGCGCATCTACATCGATCCGTGGCTGAGCAATCCGAAGTCTCCGGACAACGAGCGCAACCCCGAGCGCGTCGATCTGATCGCGCTCACGCATGGCCACTCCGACCACGTGGGCGAGACGGTCGAGCTGTGGCAGCAGTTCAGGCCGCCGGTCGTGGCGGTGGTCGAGCTCCGTGGCTGGCTGGCCGAACAGGGAGTCGAGGAGAACATGGCTCACGGCCCGAACAAGGGCGGGACGGTTGACATCGACGGCGTGAAGATCACCATCACGGACGCGAAGCACTCGTCGAGCTCGGACGACGGCAGGTACCTGGGTGAGCCCGCCGGGCTCGTCTTCACGCTCGAGGACGGCACCGTCATCTACTTCGCGGGCGACACGAACGTCTTCGGCGACATGGCGTTGATCGGCCGCCTCTACAGCCCCGACGTGGCAGTGCTGCCGATCGGCGACCACTACACCATGGGCCCGCGCGAGGCGGCACTCGCGATCGAGCTGCTCGGCGTCAAGAAGGTCGTCCCCTCCCATTACGGGACGTTTCCGCTGCTGTCCGGCAGCCCGGACGAGCTCAAGGCGCACGGGGTGGACGCCGAGATCGTCGCGGTGGCGCCGGGCGAAAGCATCGATCTGTGAGAGAGCGCTGGTTCGGCGCCACCGGCAGGCGTGTGCCCGAGATCGTCGTCGAGGGGGATCCCGCCGTGCCGCTCGACGAGGCGCTCGTGCTCGACGACGTCCGCGACGCCGATCGTCTCCGCGAGGCGCACGACCGCGGGACACCTGTCGTAATCCGGGCCGCGAGCGCCGCCGCCGTCCAGGCGGCACTGGCCCGACCGGAGGTCGCGTCCGTCGTCGTCCCGCGCAGCGCGGCCTCGCTGCTCGAGCTCGATCTGACCGAGCTCACGTACGGCCGCAAGCCGGTGTCGACGTACTCGATCGTCGCCTGCGATCTCGATGCGGGCCAGTGGGGCGTCGCCGTCCAGTCGAAGTTCCTCGCTGTCGGCGCGATCGTTCCGTGGGCCGAGCCACAGGCAGGTGCCATCGCCACCCAGTCCTACGCGAATCCGCGCTATGGCCCGGACGGCCTGGCACTTCTCCGAGAGGGACGGTCGGCGCAGGAGGTGCTCGACCAACTCGTCGCGGCCGACGACGAGCGGACGCATCGTCAGGCGGGCATCGTGGACGCAAACGGCGGAAGCGCGACGTACACGGGCGCGGAGTGCATGGACTGGGCCGGCGGGAGGACCGGCTCCGGCTACGCGGCCCAGGGCAACATCCTCGTCTCCGGGGAGACGGTCGACGCGCTTGCCGACACGTTCGAGGCGACTGCCGGCAAGCCGCTGGCCGATCGACTGCTGCAGTGCCTCGACGCCGCGCAGGCCGCCGGAGGAGACCGGCGCGGCCAGCAGAGCGCGGCCCTGCTCGTCGTCGAGAAGGACGCTGGGTACGCAGGCCTCTCCGATTCACTCGTCGACCTCCGCGCCGACGAGCACGAGCAGCCGATCACCGACCTGCGCCGCATGTTCGAGATCCACCGACTGCTCTTCTTCCAGACGCCACGTGCCGAGTGGCTGGACGTCGACGACGCCGTGGCCGCCGAGCTGAAGGACCGCCTCGGCCGGCTTGGCTACGAAGGCGACCTGAAGCAGGCCTTCGAGAGCTGGGCCGGCACCGAGAACCTCGAGGAGCGCGTCGACGGCGTCGAGTCGGTCGATCCGGTCGTTCTCGACGAGCTACGGAAGATGACGGCGTGAACGGCTTTGCGATCGCGGCGCTCGACGAGATCGAGTCCGCTCCGGACGACGGCCACACCTGGATCAGGGTCCGGAAGCACTTCGGGGTGCAGGGGTTCGGCGTCAACGCCTTCCGCGCCGACAGCGGCGCGCAAGTGCTCGAGACGCACGATGAGCTCGGAGGCACTGCAGGAAGGCACGAAGAGCTCTACGTCGTCGTGGCGGGACGCGCCCGCTTCACCCTCGGCGACGAAGAGCTCGACGCGCCGGTCGGCACGCTGATCTTCGTCTCGCCCGAGATACGGCGCGGCGCGGTAGCCGAAGAGGACGGCACCACCGTCCTCGTCGTCGGCGGGCAGCCCGGCTCGCCCTTCCGCGTGTCGCCCTGGGAAGCGGCCGCCGACGCCTGGGACGCGTACAGGAGCAAGGACTACGAGACGGCCATCCAGGTTTTCGAGCGAGTGCTCGACGACTATCCGCGCGCAGCCGGCGTCCTCTACAACCTCGCGTGCTGCGAGGCTCTGGCCGGTCGGGCCGAACCGGCGGTCGAACATCTGCAGCGCTCCATCGAGCTCGAGGAGCGATTCCGCGAGTTCGCCCGCACCGACGAGGATCTCGATTCGATTCGCGATCGGGACGACGTCCAGGCGTTGCTCAGCGGGTCAGCGCCTCCAGCGTCATGAACGTGTAGCCGCGCCGCCGGATCAGGTCGAGGACGACCGGAAGCGCGCGGGTATCGACAGGCGGACCGATGTGCATGAGCACGATCGCCCCCGGGCGGAGACCGGCTGCAACCCGGCGGACGGCCGCGGCAACGGTCTGCCCCGGCAGCCAGCCGGCGCTGTCGGTCGTCCAGCCGACCGCCACGTAGCCGAGTCCGTTCGCGATGCGGATCGTCCGCGAGTTCGCATCGCCGTAGGGGAAGCGGAACAGCGGCCGTGGATCGTGGCGCGTGACGGCCCGAATCGCTTCCGCTCCCCGCCGGATCTGGCCGGATACCGCGGAGCTCGAGAGCCTCGTCATGTAGGGATGGCTCCAGGTGTGATTGCCGATCGGAAATCGGCTGGCGACCGCCCGCGCGAGCCGCGGATTCTGGCGCGCGAAGCGCCCCGTGAAGAAGAACGTCGCCGTCGCGTGGCGACGAACGAGCGTGCGCAGGATGCGCCACCCGCCGCCGGGATCCCCGCCGGCATCGATCGTCAGCGCCACCTGCCGGGCCCGGGTCGGCAGCCGGTCGACCTGACGGCCGCGAAAGCCCGGCGCGACCCCGACGGCGAGGGCCGACGCGAGCACGAACGCCGCCGCGCGGATCACGCGTCCCCAGGCAGACGGATGCCGTCGGCGCGATCACGGAAGCCCGGCACGGGGTCCGCTTCCGGCTGCGCCACCAGGAGCACCGCGCCGTAGCCTTCCCCGACGAGCGTGTCGACGAGCAACTGGAGGCCGACCGCGAGCGCGAACGCCTTGTGCGCCTGTTCCCCGCCGAAGGGGACGAGCTCGTCGCGCGAGGCGCGTCCGGCGATCACGTCGCCCCACGTGACAGCGCCCATGGAGACGTCGCTGACGATCGACCGGCCGTCCGAGCTGGGGATCCCGAGGGCGATCGGGTTCGTACCGGCAAGCGGGGGGCCTCCGTCGGGGTGGCCGAGTCGCGCCGGCGACGTCGCGGTGAGCACGGCCACGAGCCCGCCGTCCGCCAGCCGGCGCACCCAGTAGCCGAGCGCTCCGGTCGGGAAGCAGCTCGCGACGACGAGCCTCGAGCGCTCGGGCGGCGCGGCCAGCTGCGCGTCGCAGATCGCGGCGAGCGTCAGGTACCCGACCGCGCCGCGGCCATCCCACCGCTCGAAGGAGGGCTCGTGCACCGTGCGTTCCGGACGCGAATGAGGTCGCAGGTCGGGCAACGTCGCCAGCCAGTCGACGCGCGCCAGGCCGTGCCCGGCCTTCCCGCGCCGCTCGCAGTCGAGGAAGTGAGCGGCAAGGGTCTCGGCGTCCGGGCCGGAGAACCCGAGCTCGCGGAGCCGCGAGACGACGCGGGTCTCGTCGCCGCCGACACCGGTCAAGGCGGTCCTACGACAGGACCGGCAGGGCCTTGAACGACGGCCGCCGGGCCACGATCGCCTCGGCCAGGTCGCGAATCGCCGCTCCCGACTCGGTCTCGGGATCGGCGAGCACGAGCGGCTCGCCGCGATCCCCCCACTCGCGCAGGGCGGGGTCGAGCGGGATCGTGGCGAGGAGCGGGACGCCGAGCGTCTCGGCAAGCGCGGCGCCGCCTCCGACGCCGAACACGTCGCCGCTCATGTTCTCGACCACGCCGGCGAGCCGCATGTTCGTCTTGCGTGCCATCTCCCCGGCACGGACGGCGACCTCCTGGGCGAGCGGCTGCGGCGTCGTCACGATCAGAACCTCGGCGCGCGGCAGGAGCTGCCCCAGCGAGATCGAGACGTCGCCGGTTCCAGGGGGCATATCGACGAGCAGCGTGTCGAGCCGGGGCCAGTGCACGTCGGACAAGAACTGCTCGAGCGCCCGGTGGAGCATCGGCCCGCGCCACATCAGCGGCTGGTTGTCATCGGTGAAGAACCCGATCGACATCAGATGCAGACCGTGCTTGACAGGCGGGACGATCATCTTGTCGACGACAATCGGCCGCTGGCGCACTCCGAGCAGATGCGGGATCGAGTGCCCGTAGACGTCGGCGTCCAGGATCCCGACGCTCTCCCCGGACTGCGAGAGAGCCGCGGCAAGGTTCACCGTCAGCGACGACTTGCCCACACCTCCCTTGCCGGAGGCGACCGCGAGCACGCGCGTGGACGCGTCGACCGAGATTCCGCGCGACCGCTGCTCAACGCCGCCGCGCAAGCGCTGCGTCAGCGCGGCCTTCTCCTCCGGCGACATGACGTCGAAGAGAAGCGTCACGGAGTCGACGCCGTCGAGCGTGCCGACGTGTCGCTGCACCTGCTCCTCGAAGGAGTTCCGGAGCGGGCATCCGGCGACGGTGAGCGCGATCGTGACCTCCACGTCTCCGTCCGCAACGTCGATCCCGCGAACCATCCCCAGCTCGGTGACCGGCCGGCGCAGCTCCGGGTCGATGACCTTGGAAAGGGCCTCCTGGATGTCGTCCTGCAGAGCCATGGAACCCACACTACCAGCGCGTTATCGGGCCCCGAGGAGCCGTCGCAGCCGCTTCGCGTTCTCGACGGCGTAGGCGTTCCAGTCGTTGTTGAAGTACGCGAAGACCTCGACGGATCGGCGCCAGCGCCGGATCGTCTGCGCCCACTCGTCGAGCTCGCGATCCGAGTAGTTGCCGTTTCGCCCGCGGTGGCCGTGGTGGAAGCGGACGAACGTCCAGTCTGCGGTCAGCTCGTGCGCCTGGAACGGCCTGCGCGGCGTGTCGCCGATGACGAGCGCGGTTCCCGACCGGCGCAGGAGCTCGTAGACCTCGGGGCAGAACCAGCTCGGGTGACGAAACTCGAAGCAGTGGCGGCCGCGCGGCAGCGCCTCGAGCGCCGCGCCGAGTCGCG
>Ga0075434_100000718_pt1 | contig 25916 bp, 20 predicted proteins | sample RhiMethybrSRZTD3_FD_75298 | JGI IMG/M metagenome (GOLD analysis project Ga0075434, IMG submission 75298) | Populus rhizosphere microbial communities from Tennessee, USA - Rhizosphere MetaG P. TD hybrid SRZTD3 | ecosystem: Host-associated > Plants > Roots > Rhizosphere > Soil | place: USA... | reverse complement strand
TGGTCGAGCGCGTCTTGAACGTGTTTCCACACGCGCAGCGAGCCTCGACCTCCTGGTACTTCGGGTGAATCCCTTCCTTCACGGTGTCCCTCTTTCCGGCGCCTTTGCATCCAACATGGATGGACTAGGCGCGCTTTTTCGTGGCCAGTACAAATGAAAATTATATACCAGCGCCGCAGGCTGACGGGGCGATGTGCCGGTTCTGAGCCGCGGTCAGCGACGGATCGGTCACGAATTCCGCCACAATCGCTGCTCCCAGACGCCGTTCGTCGTTGCTGCCATGGTCGGACGGCCGCCACGTCCTCGAGACCTGCAGACGCGCCTCGACTGCATCGGCATGCTCTGGCAGGGTTACGCCCAGGCTCAGCGGCATCGGCGATGCGAAGTCCTCACTCACTAGGACGCCGCAATTGGTGGTGAGGGTGACATGCACCGGTCGCGCGGACGCATCAGGATGCTGAACCCAGACGCGCACGACCAGCCAGCGTGTCGTGGCCGGCCAGACGAAGCGCGCGTCTCCTGACGTCCACCGGAATCTGATACCGTCGGCCACTTCGGGCGGATACGTGCCGGAGGCGTAGGCGAGATGCGTCTGCCGCGCGCGCTCCACGACGGCCAGCGATCCATTCGCGAGCACGAGCTGACCTCCCGCGTAGGCAACGGCAGTGACCGCCGCGGCGATCCATGTCCACCACCGCACGCCTGTTGCCGCCTGTCGCGTGTCGTCGGGAACCAGCACGGTCATCCACGCCAGTAGCAGCATGAACGACACCATCACGATCGGTGTTTGTGTCGGAACCTGAATCAGCGAGGCGATGCCGATAGCGGCAGCCAACCCGCGCACGATCGTCGCGTCGACACGGCGATCGGGCCGCGCGTTCCTGACCACGACGTGCCACGCCACGAACGCTGCGAAGAGGAACACCATCGCACCGCCGACGATGCCGAGCTCGACGAGCTCGTGCCGCAGCCAGTTCTGCGCGTTATCGAACTGCAGTTGATCGTTGGCCAATCGTCGCCAGTAGTCCGCGGCCAGAATCTGATAACTGCCGACGCCGATTCCCACGAGCGGATGATCGCGAATCATCTCGTTGGCGATGCGCCCAAGCGGACCGCGCGTAAACACTGCGCTGAGTGCCCCACGCAGCTCGGCGGGGATGTCGGACAGCCGGCGCGCAGGTCCAATAGTCTTCGACGTGAGAGCGATGACGGCGACAATCACCAGCGCGGCCACCGCCGCCCAGGGCACGATCCGGCGCGCACGAGGCGTGAACGAGGACCATGCGGCGACGACGAACATCGTCAGGGCAACTGTTTCGCACACGATCGCCGTGCGCGATCCTGAAAGCCACAGTCCAGCGCCGTTCACGACGAACACGAGGAACACAATCGCGTTGCGCACCGCTCGATAATCGGGTGGTGATGAGCCCTCGCGCGATGGCGCGCGTTGAGGCTGGCAGCACAATGCGATGTACGCCAGCGGTGGCGCCAGCGCGGCGCACACGCCAAAGGCGTTCGCATCGAGCAGCGTTCCCGTGGCTCGCGCGCGTGCGGCCCAGAACGGCGTGCTCAGGAAGTGAAGATCCATGGTGCCCTGGTAGACCGCAACCAGGCTCGCGATCGTCGTACCGATCCAGATGCCGTTGACGACACGCGGAACGGTGTCGGGAGTCTCGCGCAGTTCTCGACACATCCCATCGAGCCACCAGAGACCGAGCAGCTGCGTCCAGACGACGAACAGCAGCCATGCCGCTACCTGGGGCGCGGTCATGAGCGCCCAGGAATTGATCGCCCCGTCGTCGGTCAGCGCGCGCAGATCGAAGCCGGCTTCGCGGCCGAGCAGAATGGGCCACGCCAGCGCCAGCGTCAGCGCAATGCCTCCGGCCGGCGCCCGCCATCGGTCGGGCAGCTTCCACTGCGACCACGATTCGCTGCGCAGCAGCGACGCCGAGAGCCCGGCCATCCAGAACAGATCGAGGACCGGCCCTTCGCGCGATGTCAGTGCGCGCAGGATCGGCGGCGACAAGATCCCGGCAACGATCCACGCCGTGTGGGTCGCCGGGCGGCGCGAGGCCGGCGTCAACCCGCCGGCGACGATCGCGACGACGATCAGCGCGCGCAGCGCCGGTGTGAGATCGGGATGAAGAACGAGAAGGAGGAGGACGATGAGCGCAATTGAGGCCGCCGCCGCCGTTTTGCTAATGCGCTCGAGTATGGGCACGGGACAGTGTAGGCCGGGTCCCGGCTCCGCCAACGCCACGGCGAGATCTCGCCGTGGCGCTTCGCGCGAAGGGGGGCTTCAGACCCGGCGTCAGCGCCGGCACGCTACGAACCAAATCGATGTTTCAACAGCACCCACAGCGCCACGACACCGTCTTTCCAGCTGATCTTCTTCCCCTCTTCGTAGCTGCGCCCGTCGTATGAAATCGGCACTTCGTAGACGCGGTAGCCGCGCTTGAAGATCTTCGCCGTGATCTCGGGCTCGATGCCGAAGCCGTTCGACTCGAGGTTGAGGCCCTGCAGCACCTCGCGACGCATCACCTTGTAGCAGGTCTCCATGTCCGTGAGCATGGTGTTGTAGAGCACGTTGGTGATCAGCGTGAGCACACGATTGCCAAGGTAATGCGTGAACAGAAACACGCGATGGCGTCCGAGGAAACGCGATCCGTAGACGACGTCGGCGCGCCCCTCGACGATGAGATCGGCGAGCTGGGGGAATTCCTCGGGCGAGTATTCCAGGTCGGCGTCCTGCACGGCGACGATGTCGCCGGTCACCGCCGCAAACCCGCGCCGCAGCGCGGCGCCCTTGCCCTGATTGTGCTCCTGCAGCAGCAGCGTGAAGCCGTGCTCGCGCTGCAGATCCTGCAGCTTGACCCGCGTGCCGTCCGTGGAGCAGTCGTCGACGACGATCAGCTCGATGCGCATCGGCACGGCCAACACGCGCGGAATGATCTCCTCGATCGTCGCCAGCTCGTTGTAGACCGGCATTACCACCGAGAGCAGCGGCGCCTCGATTGCGGTTCTGACGCCGTGCTTTCGTTTGCGCAGCTCAGGAGCAGGCGTCTCCGCCGCCGTCGTCATTACTGGTTCCGATCCATTAAGTCTTACCGGCCGCCATCGATGAGAGGAACTCGTTGTTCGTCTTGGTCTTGCCCATGCGCGACAGCAGCAGCTCCATCGCCTCGCTCGGCGACAGCGGCGTGAGCACCTTGCGCAGCACCCACACCCGATTGAGCTCTTCCTTCGGCAGCAGGAGCTCCTCTTTACGCGTACCGCTCTTGGTGATGTCGATCGACGGGAATACGCGGCGATCGGTGAGCTTGCGATCGAGGTGGATTTCGGAATTGCCGGTGCCCTTGAACTCTTCGAAGATCACTTCGTCCATGCGCGAGCCGGTGTCGACCAGCGCCGTCGCGACGATCGTCAGCGAGCCGCCCTCCTCGATGTTGCGCGCCGCGCCGAAGAACCGCTTCGGGCGCTGCAGCGCGTTGCTGTCGACGCCGCCCGAGAGCACCTTGCCCGATGCCGGGACGATGGTGTTGTAGGCGCGCGCCAGACGCGTGATCGAGTCGAGCAGGATGACGACGTCCTTCTTGTGCTCGACGAGACGCTTGGCCTTCTCGATCACCATCTCGGCCACCTGCACGTGGCGCTGCGCCGGCTCATCGAACGTCGACGAAATCACTTCGCCCTTGACCGAGCGCTGCATGTCGGTCACTTCTTCGGGCCGCTCGTCGATGAGCAGCACGATGAGATACACCTCGGGATGGTTCTTCGTGATGCTGTTGGCGATGCTCTGCAGCAGCATCGTCTTGCCGGTACGAGGCGGTGCGACGATCAAGCCGCGCTGGCCTTTGCCGAGCGGCGTCAGCAGGTCCATCACCCGGCCCGAGAGATTCTCAGGATCGGTCTCGAGATTGACCTTCTGCTGCGGATACAGCGGCGTCAGGTTCTCGAAGAAGATTTTCTCTTTCGTTTTCTCGGGGGGTTCGAAGTTAATCGCCTCGACTTTGATGAGGGCGAAGTAGCGCTCGCCGTCCTTCGGCGGCCGTATGACCCCCGACACCGTGTCGCCGGTGTGCAGATCGAACTTTCTGATCTGCGAGGGCGAGACGTAAATGTCGTCGGGGCCGGGCAGGTAGTTGTAGTCGGGCGCGCGCAGGAAGCCGAAGCCGTCGGGCAGCGTTTCGAGCACGCCCTCCGAGAAGACGTTGCCGCTCTTCTCGGCGCGCACACGGAGGATCTCGAAGATCAGCTCCTGCTTGCGCATGCCGCTGGCGCCGGCGATGTCGAGCTCTTTGGCGATCTTGGTGAGCGCGGAGATGCTCATCTCCTTCATCGCGGAGAGCGAAATCGTTTGTGCGGGGGCTGCCTGAGCGGGTGCGGCGGGGGGTGGCGCGGGGGCGCCGTTTTGTGCGGACCCTTTCTCGCCTTTCTCAGGTGGGGCGGCGGCGGTTGCGGTGCCTACGCCACCGTTGGTTTTGGTAGGCTTGCGATCATCTTCCACAGGTCATCCAGTCCTTCGCCGGTGTGCGCCGAGACCAGCGCCACAGGCACTTGAAACAACGTTTCTAGTTCACGAGCGTGACGCTCACGTTCCGCGCGTGTCAATTTATCCACTTTGGTTCCAACGACCCCTACTGCGCAGGGCTGCGACCGAAGCCACTGCACCGCTTCCAGATCCGACTCGAGTCCGGGATGCCGCACATCGACGAGCAGCAGCACGGCGCGCGACCCCGGCCGATTGAAATACGCTTCGACGAGCGCGCCGAACTCTCTCGTCGCCTCGTCACGGGCGCCCCGCCTCGAGCCACGTAGAGAGAGCCCCGAGCTTTTCTTTGAGGCCCGCGCGTAGCCATAGCCGGGGAGATCCACCAAATAGCGTGGCGGCATCGATCCCCGCTGCACTCGGTAGACGTTCGCAAGACGCGTCTTGCCGGGTGCGGCGCTCGTGCGGGCGACCTGCCGCTTCACGAGCGCGTTGATCAGACTCGATTTGCCGACGTTGGACCGGCCGACGAATGCGACCTCGGGCAGCCCGTCGCGCGGAAAGTCCTTCGCGCTCGCCGCGCTCGTGATGAATTCCGCGATAACTACAGGGCTCAGAACTCAGGCCTCAGGCCGGGCCTCCTTAATGCGGACGCGTATCGCCCGCCGGCTCCGTGACCTCCGGGGCAACCACCGGCGTTGCCGGGATGCGGGCCGGCAGCGGCTCGGCCAGCGCGATCTTCAGCACCTCGTCCATCGTCGACACCATGTGCACGTCGAGCGTGTCTAGCACGTTCTTCGGGATGTCGGCGAGGTCCTTCTCGTTGTCGCGCGGGAGCACGATGTTGGTCACGCCGGCGCGATGCGCCGCCAACACTTTCTCTTTTACGCCGCCGATGGGAAGAACCTTTCCTCTCAGCGTGATCTCACCGGTCATCGCCACGTCGCGGCGGGTCGGGATCTTCGTGAGGGCAGAGGTCAGCGCCGTGGCCATCGTGATGCCGGCAGAGGGACCGTCCTTGGGAATGGCGCCCTCGGGCACGTGCACGTGGATGTCGATCTTCGAGTGGAAGTCCTCGGGCAGGTTCAGCTCGTGTGCCTTCGAGCGCACGTAGCTGAGCGCGGCCTGCGCCGACTCCTGCATGACATCGCCGAGCTTACCAGTGAGCGTCAGCTTGCCCTTGCCGGCCATCAGCGTCGCTTCGCTCACGAGCAGTTCACCGCCGACCTCGGTCCAGGCCAGGCCAGTGGCAATGCCGATTTCATTGCGCTCTTCGGCCAGCGACGGACGGAAGCGCGGCACGCCGAGGTACTCGGTCACCTTCTCCGCCGAGATCTCTTCCTTGAAGCTCTTACCCTCGACGACCACCTTGCGCGCCACCTTGCGGCAGATCGACGAGATTTCGCGTTCGAGATTGCGCACGCCCGCTTCGCGCGTGTAGCGCTGAATCAGCGTCGAGATGGCTTCGTCCAGAATGATGATGTTGTCGGCGGTCAGGCCGGAGCCTTCGATCGCCTTCGGCGCCAGGAAGCGCTTGGCGATCTCGACCTTCTCCTGCTCGGTGTAGCCGGCGAGCTGCAGCACTTCCATGCGGTCGCGCAGCGCCTGCGGAACGGTGTGCAGGACGTTGGCCGTGCAGATGAACATCACGTTCGAGAGGTCGTACTCGACGTCGAGATAGTGATCCAGGAACGTGTTGTTCTGCTCGGGGTCGAGCACTTCGAGCAGCGCCGCAGACGGGTCGCCGCGGAAGTCCATCGACATCTTGTCGATCTCGTCGAGCAGGAACACTGGGTTCTGCGTGCCGGCCTTCTTCATCATCTGGATGATCTGGCCGGGGAACGCGCCGATGTAGGTGCGGCGGTGACCGCGGATTTCAGCCTCGTCACGCACGCCGCCGAGCGACAAGCGCACGAATTTGCGGTTCATCGCGCGCGCGATCGACTTGGCCAGCGAGGTCTTGCCGACTCCCGGAGGTCCGGAGAAGGTGAGGATGGTGGCCTTCGGCTTCTTGACGAGCGAGCGAACGGCGAGGAATTCGAGGATGCGGTCCTTGATCTTCTCGAGCCCGTAGTGGTCTTCGTTGAGGACCGTTTCCGCGTGCTTGAGATCGCGGTTCTCGCGGGTCTTCTTGTGCCACGGAACGGCGATGAGCCAATCGAGGTAGTTGCGTGACACCGTGGCCTCCGCCGACATCGGCGGCATGGCCTCGAGGCGCTTCAACTCCTGGACGGCCTTCTCCTCGACCTCCTTGGGCATCTTCGCGGTTTCGATCTTCTTCTTCAGCTCGTCGATCTCGCTGCCCTTCTCGTCCTTGCGGCCCAGCTCCTTCTGGATCGCCTTCATCTTCTCGTTGAGGTAGTACTCCTTCTGCGCCTTCTCCATCTGCTTCTTCACGCGAGACTGGATGCGGCGATCGACCTGGAGCTTATCGACCTCGATTTCCAAGATGCCGGCGATGCGGTTGAGCCGTTCGATCGGCGAGATGATCTCGAGCAGGTTCTGCTTCTCGTCGACGCCGACGAGCAAGTGCGCGGCGATCGTATCCGCGAGCTTGCCGGGATCGTCGACGCGGACTGCGGCGATCATCGCGTCGTACTGCAGGTTGTTCGACAGCTTCACGTACTGCTCGAACAGCGACACGACGCGGCCCATCGTCGATTCGATCTCGCCCGACGCTTCCTTCTGCTTCGGCAGGACCTTGACGACGACGCGATAGAAGCCTTTGTCTTCCTTCCACTCCACCGCGCGGGCGCGGTCGATTCCCTCGACGAGGACCTTGATGTTGCCGTCCGGCAGCTTGAGACTCTGCACGACGTTGGCCACGCAGCCCATCGTGTAGATGTCGTCCGGACGCGGATCGTCGACCGACGCATCATGCTGCGCCGCGAGGAAGATGCGCTTGTCCTTGAGCAGCGCATGATCGAGCGCACGCGTCGAAGACGGCCGCCCGATCACGAACGGCATCATCATGTGGGGGAATACGACGACGTCCCGGAGTGGAACGATGGGTAGCGTTTCGTAGACTTCCATCAGGATCCTTGTAGGGCCCAGGGCTCAGGCCTCGGGCCCCAGGGTCTGCCCAAAGCCCAAGCTTTGCCCAGCCATGACGGCCGGCGCGCTTGGGCCCCTGAGGCCTTATCCAGCTTTCTCGATCAGAGTAATCGATTTGTCCTTGGCTTCGACAATGTCGCGCGTCACCAGGACTTCGCGCAGCTTCTTCTGACCCGGCACCGAATACATCAGATCGAGCATCAGGTCTTCGATGATCATCCGAAGACCGCGCGCGCCGATCTTGCGCGACAGCGCCGACTCGGCAATCGCCTCGAGGGCATCGTCGGTGAATCGCAGCTTGACGTTTTCGTACTCGAATAGTTTCTGGTACTGACGCGTGATGGCATTGCGGGGTTGCGTCAGGATCTGGATGAGCGCCGGCTTGTCGAGCTCGTGCAGCGTGCCGACGACCGGCAGGCGGCCGACGAACTCGGGGATGAGACCGTACTTGATCAGATCCTCGGGCTCCACCGATTCGAGCGTCGCGCCGATTTCACGCTTCTGGACGGATTTGACCTCGGCCTTGAAGCCGAGCGTCTTCTTGCCGACCCGGCGATCGATCACCTTGTCGAGGCCGACGAACGCGCCTCCGCAGATGAAGAGGATGTTCGTCGTGTCGATCTGGAAGAACTCCTGGTGCGGGTGCTTGCGGCCACCCTGCGGCGGGACGTTCGCGACCGTGCCCTCGAGGATCTTGAGCAGCGCCTGCTGCACGCCCTCGCCCGAGACATCGCGCGTGATCGACGGGTTCTCGTCCTTGCGGCAGATCTTGTCGACTTCGTCGATGTAGATGATGCCCTGCTGGCACTTCTCGATATCGCCGCCCGCGGCCTGCAGTAGTTTGAGAATGATGTTCTCGACGTCCTCGCCCACGTAGCCCGCTTCGGTCAGCGTGGTGGCATCGACGATGGTGAACGGTACCGAGAGCAGCTTGGCGAGCGTCTGGGCCAGCAGCGTCTTGCCGGTGCCGGTCGGCCCAATGAGCATGATGTTCGACTTGGTCAGCTCGACATCGTTGCGGCTGCGCGGCTGCTTCTGGATTTCAATCCGCTTGTAGTGGTTGTAGACGGCAACCGCGAGCTTCTTCTTCGTGCGCTCCTGGCCGATGACGTACTCGTCGAGGAACTTCTTGATCTCCGGAGGAGAAGGCAGCGCCGACCGAACGCCGCGATTCTCGAAGCGATTGTCGTCCGCGATGATGTCGTTGCAGACTTCAACGCACTCGTCGCAAATGAAGACCGTGGGGCCCGCAATCAGCTTGCGGACGTCGTTCTGGTCTTTATTGCAGAACGAGCAGCGGAGAATCTCGGTCTCGCCGTTCTTCTTGACCATGTGTGTGTGGGCTCTGGACTCCGGTCGTCGGGTCTTTCGATGCTGACTGGTGTTTCGGCCTCAATCCGGCTGGAGGCTAGGGGAGGCCATCCTCCCGGCTGGAAGCCAGAGGTCGACCCGAGCCTCTTCGATGTTACACCCGTTTCCGGATGACGTCATCGATAATCCCGTAATCCTTTCCCTGATCCGCCGACATGATGTAGTCGCGCTCGGTGTCGTCCTGAATCCGCTTAAATGCCTGACCGGTATGGTGCACGAGGATTTCGTTGAGACGCTCGCGCATGCGCAGGATTTCACGGGCGTGGATATCGATGTCCGTGGCCTGTCCGGCCAGCCCCGACATCAGCGGCTGGTGGATCACGATCCGCGCGTTGGGCAGCGAATATCGCTTGCCCTTTGCCCCGCCGGCGAGGAGCACCGCAGCCATTGAGGCCGCCTGTCCTATGCAGATGGTCTGCACGTCTGGCTTGATGAACTGCATCGTGTCGTAGATCGCCAGCCCGGCTGTAATCGACCCACCTGGACTGTTGATGTACAGCTGGATGTCCTTGTCCGGATCCTCAGCCTCGAGAAACAACATCTGGGCGATTGCCAGATTCGCGATGCCATCATCGATCGGCGTGCCGATGAAGATGATGCTGTCCTTCAGCAGCCGCGAAAAGATGTCGTAGGCACGTTCGCCGCGGTTGGTCTGTTCGACCACCATCGGCACAAGCTGGGCGTGGCTCATCGGCAAGGAGGAGAGTGGCGAGGGTTAAAGAATCCTAGCACGCGATAACGCCAAGTCAACCGCCTTCTCCCGACGAAGGCCCGTGACCAGGCGAGCGATGCCGCCTTCTTTTTCGAGCTGCGCCCGTATTGCCGCGGGCGTACGGCCGGCCTGCGCGGCGAACCGCTCGATTTCGCGATCGATCTCGTCGGCGGGCACGGTGAGCTGTTCGCGACGGGCGATCTCGTCGAGCGCGATCGCGCTCGCCACCGATGCCCGCGCGGCTTCACGCTGCGATTCGCGGAACTGCCCCCAGTCGACGCCGGCCGATCGTGGATCGACGTTCTGCTGCATCAACTGCCTCGCGAATTCCTCGGTGCGCCGATCCATCTCGCGTTCGACCAGTGAGGCCGGCACCTCGAAGGTGACGCGCTCGGAGAGCTGCGTCAACACGTCGGCGCGAACCTGTCGTGTGGCGCCGGCTTCAGCCTCTTCCTTGATATCCGCGCGCACCCGCTCCTTGAGGGCGTCGAGCGACGTGAAGTCCGCCCCGAGGTCTTTCGCGAACTCGTCATCGAGCTCGGGCAGCACCTTGCGCCGGATGTCCTTCATCGTTGCTGAATACGTCACGTCCGTGTCCGCCATTTCCTTCACGCTGTAATCCGACGGGAAATGAATCGTGAACGTCTTCTGAGCGCCCGAGGCGAGACCCACCAGCTCCGCATCGAAGCCGGGTGGGTTCACCGGCGACCCGAGCTCGATGCTCACGTTCTCGTGCCGGTCGATGTGTCCATCAGCATCGGTGCGCTCGAGATCGACCACCACCGTATCGCCGGTTTCGGCAGCGCGCCCCTCGACGGGCTCGAACTTCGCCGCCCGCTCGCGCAAGCGCTGCAGCGTCTTCTCCACCGCATCGTCGGTGACCTCGCTCGAGGGTCGCGTCGCCTGAAGCGACGACAGATCGCCAGGATCGAACGACGGGACGGTTTCGATGTTGGCGGTGAACTTGAGGGGCTGGCCCTCTTCGATGGCGACATCCTTGATGTTCGGCGTGTCCACCGGCTCGATGCCGCGCTCCTGCAGCGCCTCGTCGACGGCGCGCGGAATCAGGCCATGCATGACGTCGTGGAGGATCTGGTCCTTGAAGCGCTTCTTGACCAGCCCGGTGGGCACTTTGCCGGGCCGGAAGCCTGGGATGCGCGCCTGCTTGGTGTAATCCCTGGCGATGCGATTGATCTCGGCATCGACCACGTCGGTGGGGATCTCGATCGTGATCGTCTTGCGCGTTTCGGAAACGTCGGTGAACTCGGTTTTCATTGAGCCTGCCTAGCCGAAGCTCGCGCGTCGAAGCAGGCGAGCGAAGGCTGGTGCGAAAGCCGGGAGTTGAACCCGGACGCCCTTCCGGGCACCAGATCCTAAGTCTGGCGCGTCTGCCAGTTCCGCCACTTTCGCGTCGAGGTCAGCGTACCACAGAGACGCCGACCTCGGCCTACGCGGTCTTCTTGGTTGATCTCTTTTTGAGTCGCGCCTGGATCATGCGCGGCTTGACATCGTCGAGCAGCCGTGGCCGCACATTGGCGATGATCAATTCATCGACGGGTCCGCGTCGCGATGCGCGCGAGTTGATCGAGCGGCGGGCCGGCACCGGCCGGATCGCCAGGCGTGCCTTCTGTGCGTCGGGTGTGGTGTATCCGCGGACGATCTCCGACGCGCTCGAGTTCGAGACCACCACTCGCGCGCCGCGGCGGCATGCGGCGATCACCGCCTGCTGCAGTCGTCGCTGATCGAATGCGCTGAACCCTTCGGCGGTGTAGTTCGCGAAGCTGGACGTCCGGCTGAGCGGCGCATACGGAGGATCGCAGTAGACGAAGTCGCCGCGGCCGGCGTCGGCCAATGTCTCGTTGAACGGTCGCAGATCGATCGCCACGCCCGCACCCGAGAGCGCGTCGGCCACCGCGTGAATGTTCTCTTCGTCACAGATGCGCGGGTTGGTGTAGCGCCCAACGGGAACATTGAAGCCGCCGCCGCGATTCAGTCGAAACAGTCCGTTGAAGCCGGTGCGGTTCAGGAAGATCAACATCGCCGCGAGCTCTGGAGTGTAGCGGGATGCGATCTCGATCGCGTGCTGCGATCGCGATCGCACCTCCGCTCGTTGCGGGTTGAATCGGCGATCGCGGACGTCGTAATAGGCGGTGTATCCGTCCGACCGATATTCACGCGCCAAGCTGCGCAGCGCTCGAATCACATCGCCGGTCCGATCGCGAACCATCCAGTAGCATCCGATCAGATCGGGATTCACGTCGCACAGTTGAATCTTTCGGCCCGCGAGCTGTCCGCGGTTCAGCAGGTCGAAAAAGACCGCCCCGCTGCCGACGAACGGTTCGATGTAGCGCGTGAACCGCGGAGGATAGTGCTCCGCCAGGACCGGGAGCAGCTGCCGCTTGCCGCCCGCCCATTTCAGGAGCGGCCGGACCGGAGACTGAGAAGAGACGCGCATCCGCACGCATCAAGTATCGGTCAACGGATCGGGATCGGTAGTGCTCCCCGGCTCGGCGGGGGTCGAGGGGTCGGGCCGCGGGGCCCGGCCGGCCTTTCGAAGGGCGTCCCGCAGCAGGTATTCGATCTGCGCATTCAGGCTGCGCAGATCGTCGTTCGCCCAGCGTTGTACCCCTTCGAGTACGCCGGCGTCGATCCGAAGCAGGAAGGACTTTCGGTCGGCCACGGCCCCTTATTGGTGAATGGTGCCGGTGTTGAGCACCGGTTGCGCCGCGCGCTCGCCGCACAACACGACGAGCAGGTTGCTGACCATAGCTGCCTTGCGTTCTTCGTCGAGGTGCACGAGCTCCTTCTGCGACAGCATCTGGAGCGCCATTTCCACCATCCCCACGGCGCCTTCGACAATGCGCTGACGGGCGGCGATGATGGCGCCGGCCTGTTGCCGCTGCAGCATCGACGCCGCGATCTCGGGCGCGTAGGCGAGATGGCTGATGCGCGCTTCGAGCGCTTCGACGCCCGCTTTCTGCAGGCGCTGCTGCACTTCTTGCTTCAGGTGATCGGCGACGATCGCCGTCGAACCGCGCAGCGAGACGACCCCGTCTTCATGCGTGTCGTACGGATAACTCGTCGCCGCGTTGCGCAGCGCGGCCTCGCTCTGCACGCGCACGTAGTTCTCGTAGTCGTCCACTTCGAACACGGCTTCCGCCGTCTCAACCACGCGCCACACGACGACTGCGGCGATCTCGATCGGGTTGCCCTCGGCGTCGTTGACTTTCAGGTGCGAGCTCTCGAAGTTCCGGACACGTTGCGAGATCTTCTTGTGCGTGTAGAACGGATTGGCCCAGCGAAGGCCTGGCGTTTTGGCCGTGCCGGCGTAGGCGCCAAAGAGCTGCAGCACCTGCGCCTGATTCGGCCCCACCACGAAGAACCCCTTCAGCGTGATCACCCAGGCGATGAACAAGAGAATCGCCCCGAGAAAGTAGAACGGCGCCGAACGATCGAGATTCGTGACGGCGGCTACCCCCGCGATGAACACCCGGATGGGGATGCCAAGAGCCAGAAGCACGATCGGCAGCAGCAGAAGCCCAGGGAGCCCATGGTTCAAACGTTCGCGGACCATCGACGACCTCCAGAAGGTGACGGGCTGTAAGCCCGTCCACGTGATGTCTATACGATATCATTTAGAAATCAGTTCGCGTCTGTTCGGGGACGCGGGGCAGGCTGGAGGCTTGACCCGAGGCCTGCCCCCGGCCTGCCCCCGGCCTGCCCCCGGCCTGCCCCAGGCCTGCCCTAGCCCAGGCCCCCAAGCTAATCCGTAATCCCGCTTCATCCGACACCCTAAGCAAGAGAAACTCTGTGCAGATGACTTGGGTGCTGCTTGCCGTGTCGATGGGAGTGGCGTCTGCCTCGCCTGCCGACTCGCAATCGTCTGCGCCGCTCAAACCTCTGCCGGCTATCCAGATGGAAGCGGGGCCGCGACGGCCCGACCTCGATGGTCCGCGCTTCTCGTTGGCCTTCTCGGTACCAACACCGATCAAAGATGTGCTGCTGCTGCTCGTGCGAGACACCAAGCTCAGCGTGGTTCCGGCGCCCTCACTCGATCAGCGGTTCGTCGGCGATCTGAAGCAGGTCACGCTGCGCGAGGCGCTCGATCTGATCCTCGACCCACTGGATCTCGACTACACCGTTCAGGGCCAGGTCCTGCGCGTGTACCCTCGCGAGCTCGACACCCGCTTCTACACGATCGACCACGTGATCACCCGGCGCACCGGACGACGATCGATCGGCGGGACCACCGAGGTGAGCAGCATCGATGCGGCTGATGTGTACGCCGATCTCGCCGATGCGGTGCGCGCGTTGCTCTCGCCGAACGGACGCATGAACGTCGATCGTTCCGCCGGACTTCTGCAGGTGACCGATCGCCCGCGGCGCCTCGCGCGGGTGCAGCAGTATCTCGAGACCGCGATGCTTCGAGTGATGAGGCAGGTGCAGATCGAAGCGAAGGTCGTCGAGATCGATCTCCGCGATCCATCGTCGGCCGGAATCGACTGGCGCGCCGTGATCGGTGGGTTGCCTCGATCCAAACCAGAGGAGAGCGAGGCTTCGCTCACAATCTCCTCGACGAGCGTCGCTGCGTTGTTGACGGCGCTATCCTCTCAAGGCACCGTGACCGTGTTGTCCAACCCGCTGATCACCGCGATGAACAACGAGCCGGCTGTGCTTCGCGTCGGCAGCTCCGCAGATGTGACGCCGGCGGAGAGCCTGAGCCTGAGCGTCACGCCGCAGATCGGCGCCGAGGGCACCATTCACATGAGCGTCAGCGCCACCATGTCGGCGCAGTCACTCGTGCGCGAGGCGGATGGTGTGTTCCGCGTCCGGCAAGGCGAGACGGTGATCATTCCCGGTCTGATGCTGCGCCGCACGGCTGGCCGCACGACTGATGTCGTGATTCTGCTGACACCGACGGTTCTTCAGGCGCGAGCAGCTGGCTAATGTCCGAGTCCTTCTACGGGTTCGCGGAGAAGCCGTTCAGCCTCACGCCCGATCCGAAGTACCTCTATCGAAGCGAGTCGCACGCCAACGCGTTCGAGCTGCTGCAGTACGCGATCGAGCGGCGCGAAGGCTTCGTGGTCATCACCGGCGACATCGGCACCGGCAAGACGACGTTGTGCCGGGCGCTGCTCGATCAGACTGATCCGCGCACGTTCACGGCGCTGCTGCTCAATCCGTTTCTCTCGGAGGAGGATCTGCTCAAAGCGATCCTCCAGGATCTCGGCGTGCTGTCACGAGGCGAAGAGCGCCTCGCCGTGCGTCAGCCGACGAAGCAGGAGCTGGTGAACGCGCTCTACGACTTCCTGCTGTCGATGGTGCCGCTCGGTGCGCGAGCCGTCCTCATCATCGATGAAGCGCAGAACCTGCCGCTGCCGATTCTCGAGCAGATCCGGATCCTCTCGAACCTCGAGACCGACAAAGAGAAGCTGCTGCAGATCATTCTCGTCGGCCAGCTCAATCTGATGCCGTTGCTGCGATCGGAAGAACTGCGGCAGCTCGATCAGCGCGTGTCGATCCGCTATCAACTGAAGCCGTTGAACGAGGAAGAGACCGGCGCCTACATCTCGCACCGGCTGGCGATCGCGAAAGCGGCGCGCGACGTCGTGTTCACGCCTGCCGCTCTCTCACTGGTCTATCGCTTTTCCGGCGGCACGCCGCGGCTGATCAACTTGCTCTGCGATCGCGCGCTGCTGGCGGGCGCGAACGCCCAGGTCACGCGCATCGATGATGCGTTGATCGGCACTGCCGCCGACGCGCTCGATCTTCGCGCGCTCGAGCCGAAGCGCGCGTCGTGGTTCGGCCGCCTGTTGGAACGCGCGCGATGAGCGTGATGCCATGAGCGTGATTCTCGATGCGCTGCGGCGCGCGCGGCGTGGTCAGGAGACGCAACCGGGACGTACTCTCACACGTAAGCCGTCCAACCGGACGGTGCGAATGCCAACCGGCCTCGGCCTCAACGCCATGCCGCCCATCAACACCCGACCTACGCGAACGCCATGGGTGGCGATCGCGGCGCTGATCGTGATCGCGCTCGGGGGCTGGGCGGCGCTTCAAGTGGCGCGTCGCATCAACGCTGGCGATACGAGGCCGGCGCCGACTTCGACGCCGACACGCCCGCCGTCGAAACCGCGTGTCGAGGCGCCGCCGGTTGCGGCACGAGCGACCGTTCCACCAGCAGCGCCGGCCGTCGACTCTCGGAAGGCCACTCCCGCGGCGACACCGGCGCCGATCCCATCAACCCGGACCGCGGATCGCGCAGCATCATCGCGGCCGCACTTCGAGCAGGCGGTTAAGTACCACACTGCCGGCAAACTCGAGGACGCCGCGAAGGAGTATCTCGCGGCAATCGCGCAGGACGACCGCGATGTCGAAGCCCGCAACAATCTCGGGCTGCTGTATCGCGCGCGAGGACAAGCCGCGCCGGCGATCGAGCAGTTCCGGCGTGCGCTCGCCATCGATCCGCGGTACGTGGCGGCACGAAACCACCTTGCGGTCTTGCTCATCGACGCCGGCCGGTTCGCGGAGGCGCGGCGGGAGTTGAGCGACGGGCTCGCGCTGGATCCGCGCAGCGTCGATTTGATCGTGAACCTTGCGCTCGTGGAAAAAGGCGAGCGCCACGACGATCGCGCGATGGATCTGCTGCTGCGAGCCATCGGCGATCGACCGGCCCACGCGGCGGCGCACTACAACCTCGCGCTGCTCTATGACGAGCGGCGCTCGTACGCGCTCGCCTACGAGCACTACACCGACTTTCTCGCCAACGCCGGCCCGGAGTACGGCGCCGCAATCGCCGACGTGCGGCGTCGCGTGCAAGTGCTCGCTCCACTGATCGATACTCCCGCCAATTGATCCGCCGGTCGTTGGCTGCCATGCCTCAGCCGAGCGTGGTGCAGGCCCGGTCGCGCCGCTCGAAATTGCTGCCGCGGCCTGGGCCACCGACCGATACTGGTCGTGAGCCACTGGCCTCGCGATGAGCGTTCAAACGAGCTTCGAGCTGCACGTCGATCGCTGCCGCGTCGTAGAAGTGCACACGTTGTCCGAGCGGGGACGTGTGTCTGCGGACGACGTGCACGTGCGCAACTTCATCACGAGTCTGCCTGAGGATCCCCGGTCGTCGGATTTCAGTGCATCCCTCCGGCGGTTGCGTGAGGAGCGGCGGCTTGCGCGTCAGGCCACGGTGACGATGTGGGGTGTGAGGTCGACGCATCGATTCCTGCATCTACCGGACGCGACCGATGTGGACCTGCGCGCGCGTGCAGTTCGCGACGCGGCAGACGACATCGCGCTGCTCGAAGCCGATGGCGTACCCGCACGTATCACGATTACCGTTCGACGTGATGTGTCGATCGGCGCAGGTACGGATCACGGCGTATCACTCATCGCCGCGTCGGCGACCGAGATCGAACGGCGGCTCGAGCCGGTGCGGGATGCCGGCTTCGACATCGTTCGCGTGATCACGCCTGCCATGGCCCTCAGCGCCGTGGCCCGCGCTCGTGTCGGCACGGTGCCGGGCGAGACATTGATGTACGTCGCACTGGCACCGCATGCGACGTGCGTGGCGATCGTGAGCGATGGTCTCTTGCAACTCGCTCGTGAGATCCAGTGGGGGCATGCCGACGGTCAAGGCGAACATGCGGAGCCATTCGAACGCCGGCTCGCGGCGGAGCTGCGGCGTTCGCTGCTGTTCTTCCGGCAACGGTTTCGAGCGAGCGCCGACAGGATCGTGTTGTGCGGCGACATCGACAATCTGCGATCGGTGAGCGGTACGCTCGGCGCGGTGTCCGGCCTTCCGATCGAAACGCTCGATTCGTTGGCTGGCATCGATGCCTCGGTTCTTCCGGAGCCCGCCGACGAATTTCGCGCCGATGTCGCCGGGCTGCGTCTCGCGATCGCGGCTGGTGCTGAACCGCCGCCATATCCCAACCTCCTCCCGGAGAAGGAGCGAACTGCAGGACATGGTCGGACGCTGACCTGGTCGCTTGCTGGTGGTCTGGCTGCGGCACTTGTTCTTGTTGGAGTGTGGTACGGGGTGCGGCGGTGGTCTGGGCCGTCGACGCCGGCGCGTGACAACGCTCCGCGTCAGGCAGGAGCGCCGGCTGCACCACCGAGCGTTCAGCCGACACCGGTGGAAGAACCGCGACCGCCTGCACCCGAGGTCGCTCGATCAGCCGCTCCGCCATCGCCGTCGCCAGTTCGCCCCGAGCGAGAAGTGGTCGTGACCTCGATTCTCTACTCGGCCGATCGTCAGCTCGCGATCGTGAATGGTCGCATCGCGCGGCCCGGCGATCGCATTGGATCGACCACGATCGTGGAGATTCGCCCGCGCGCGGTCGTTGTCGAATCACCCGAGCGCGGTCGGCGAGTCGTCAACCTCCGTGTCCCGGTCGCGAGCGCACGCTAGTGCTGGGCGACGCGTTGATATCCTCCGGCGCGATCACCGCCGCGCAACTCGAACAGGCGCTGGCCGAGCAGCGCGTGACCGGCGCGCTTCTCGGCGAAACGCTGCTGGCGTTGAAATTCATCACCGAAGAAACGCTGTCACGTGCCTTGGCACAGCAGGCCGGGATTCCGTTTGTATCGGTTGCCGATCGGGCGCCACATCCAGCGGCGGTTGCCATCGTGCCCGAGCCTTTCGCGCGCAAACATCTGCTCGCGCCGCTCGAGATCGCCGGCGATGTGTTGCACGTTGTTCAAGCCAATCCGTTCGACGTGCTGGCGCTCGATGACTTGCGGCAGCTGACATCGCGACGGGTGTCCGCAACAGGCGCCACGCCGGCCGACGTGCGCCTGCTGGTCAATCGTGCCTACGCGCCGCGTACCGCCAACGCCGATCGCGACCGCCCGAGAGCGCTGCCACACGAGGAAACGCCACCCGCGGGGATGGGACTCCTCGAGCGGCTGGTGGGTGAAGCAGCGACGAGTCAGGCCACGGATCTGCACATCGAGCCGGACGAGACGTCAGTCGCGGTCCGCAGCCGAATCGACGGTGTCCTCGTCGCCGGCGACTCGATCGTCGCAGGTGACTACGCCCCGTTGCTGGCACGCTTGAAGACGCTCGCGGCTCTCGATCCGTCGGAGTCGAGCGTGCCGCAGGACGGCCGTGCGTCGATGACGATCGACGGCCGCCGTGTCGATCTCATCGTCACGACGATGCCGACGATGTACGGCGAGAAGGTGGCGCTGCGCGTTCTCGACAAGATGAAGCCAGTGCGGGCGCTGGCCGATCTCGGATTCAGCCGCAAAGATCTCGGCGTCGTCCATGAGCTTCTCGAAAAGCCGCGAGGAATCGTCGTCGTGGCCGGCCCTGCCGGATCGGGGACCACGTCGACCCTGTACGCCATGCTCGCGCACGTGGCCAGCGTATCGAAGAACATCATCACCCTCGAGGATCCGGTCGAGCGCCAGATCACCTCGATTCGACAGACGCAGATCAGGCCGAAGGCCGGCTTCACGTTTGCCACCGCCATGCGTTCTGTGCTGCGTCAGGATCCGGACATCGTGATGATCGGCGAGATGCGCGATCCGGAAACGGCGCAGATGGCCCTGCGAGCGGCGGTGTCGGGCATCGTCGTGTTGAGCGCGCTGCCGTCGGACGACGCCGCCAGCGCCGTGCCGCGATTGACCGACATGGGACTCGAGCCGTACTTGCTTGCCTCGGGACTGGTTGGCGTCATCGCGCAGCGGCTCGTTCGTCTGATCTGCCCGCATTGCACCGATCGTGTCGCGTATCCGCCGGAGATGCTGGAGCGAGTTGGTCTGACGCTCGATCCTGGTCTGTCATTTCATCGCGGCCGCGGCTGTGCGAGATGCCGTGGCACCGGATACAGCGGGCGCACCGGTGTCTTCGAGGTGCTGCCGATCGACAGCGCGATCCACGCGCTCATTCGCGACCGTGCCGATGCGCGCGTCGTGAGGCAGGCTGCCGTGCAGGCGGGCATGAAGACCTTGCGAGAGGACGCGCTCGCGAAAGCGATCTTTCAGCAGACGACCTTGGAAGAAGTGATCAGAGTTGGTGAAATGTAGATTGCTGGATGGCTGAATGCAGATTGATTGATCAAATGGCGAATGCTGAATGCTGAATATTGAGGAATCGAAGAATATTCAGCACTCACCCTTCAGCCTTGACTCAATGAATCAGCCTTCTGCAATCAGCAGTCTGCAATTCAGCTTCACCGTACAGCTTGTCCATTGATCGTGACGTACTCGTAGCGCATCGAAAACGTCGACTCGCCGACGAACCGCACGTCAGCTCGCGATTGCATCTCGATCGGCACGCGCACGCCGCACACGCGAGCATAGTATCGGGTGATCTCGACGCTCCGGGTCCAGAATGACGGACGTTTCGAGAGCTCGCCTTCCATCCGCACCATGTCGAAGCCGTCGGGCGTCACGAACGCGACGCCCTCGACGAGATGCGGACTCTTCCGCTTCGGCCGGAGATGAATCCGCAGGAAATCGCCGCCGCGGTCCTCGCCCACCTCGAGGACGTAGTTGGCCGGCGTCAGCTCTCCGCTGCCATCGTTCTCGTCGCGGGTCCGGCGCTCCTCTTCGAGCGCGGCGACGAGCACCCGACGCCGTATGAGATCCGATCCCTGTTCGTTGATCACTTCGTAGTCGAATCTGCCGCGCTCGTCGACCCACGTCCAGGCCTCGAGCGACGCGGTCATCCGACCTCCGCGAGTGGAGGCCGTAAGCGCGCGTCGTGCGCGATAGCTCGTGAGCGGTGGTGTTGCCGAGGCCAGGAAGCGGCCGACCAGTTCATCCGGTCCGAGGCGGCGTCCGATCGTGTCGCCAGCCGCCGTGACCACAGTTGTCTTCGACGCCACCAATGAGGCAGAAAGCACACACAGAAGAACGGTCAACACTCTCATGGCGCGCCTCCTTGCCGTGCGGACGCCACGACGGCTCCCAAGGGCTGCAATCAGAAGACCGGAAAACACTCGACGCGTGCTATCGTGCGCCGCCAACCCACGCGAATGGATGTGTTCACACTCGATGGGGCCCTCGATGCCGACCGCTGCCGCTGGGTACGCGCGGCGATGGATGCGGCCGCATGTCGCACCGCGGAAGTGCTCGACGATCGCCATGACGGCCGCCGCGCCATGGACGTGGAGGTGTCAGACGACGTGATTGCCTTCGTCGAATCCTGTCTCGATGCGCGGCGCGAGGAGATCGCCGCGTTCTTCGACACGCCGCTGTGCGGTCGCGAAGGCGCGGGATTCCTGCGTTACGAGGCTGGCGGCTTCTACGGTCCGCATGTCGATCGCGCAGAGACGCCGTCGTGGCCCGATGCCGCTCGACGCGCGATCACGATCGTCTTATTTCTCAATAGCTCGCGCGAAGCGAATGCCAGCGGCGAGTTCAGTGGCGGGTGCCTGCGTCTGTTTCCCGACGGAACGACCGGTGCGCACGTCGATGTCCTGCCGAAGGAGGGCACGCTGGTCGCGTTTCTCTCGTGCACGCCGCACGAGGTCACATCGGTCACCACAGGTGGGTGTCGCGACGCCGTTGTCGACTGGTTCTATGCCTAGCGATCTCGATCCTAGCGATCCGCGCGATCCTCGAGATGCGTCCAGTGCAGGAGCCGGTGCACCCACGGCGCGAGGACGATGCCGACCAAGCCGACGAAGACGAGTCCGCTGAACAGCGCGTAGAGCGCTGAAAAGAGTTTTGCCGCGGAGGTCTCCATACGATCAACCGGGCCCATGCCGCCCAGGATCATCGAAGCGTTGAGAAACGCGTCGAGCCACGGCAGCCCGCCCCAGGTCTTGTAGCCGACAGTGCCGATGCCGACCGCGATCACGACGATGATGCCCGCGAGCCCGACGTGTCGCGCCGCACGGCCGAGAAATTTCCGCCTCGAGAGCAGCGGCCGATGCCGGTGCTCGTAGGGACCAGGTCTCACGGCCCTACCGACGGCCCTCGCTCGGCGAGGAGACTGGCAGCGTCGTGGCCTTCACGTCGCCCCTGACTATGTCTGCATACTCGTTGAGGAACCAGCCATCAGCGATCAACTGCTTCAGGCGCTGCTCGACTCGCTGCGCGTAATCGGCCTTGCTCGGATAGAGCTTCTTCAGCACCGCATCCGACAACGGCACTTCGGTTCCGCCAAGCTGGCACAGACGATCTTGCGCCGTCGTCTTTCCCTTACCGAGCACTCCATACGTGGCAATCGGCACCTCGACCCACACGTTGCGGACGCCGCCTTTGGCGTTGCCGTACTCGTCGAGCGCGAGCAGTGAGCCATCGTTGGTGGTGTCGCGATCGACGGAGATCGGCGGCGCGTGCGGCGGGATCTTGCCTTTGCTGATCCAGTCGATCAGCTGATTGAGCCCCATCGCCGTGAACGCGCCGGCAGGAAAGTCGGTGACCGGTAGCGTGCACGGATCGTTGGCGAATCCAGGGTTGTCGCGCGAGTTGTTGTGGGGCATTCCTGCGACTTCGTAGAGGCGGAATCGGTTGCCAGGCTCGTCGCTGTCGGGGCGACGATAGCCATTGCCCATCTCGGCCCACGTGGCGACTTCGGTCTGTGTCGGCATCTGCACCATCGGCACGTCGACGATCGGGAGCGGAGTGTTGCCGAGGGTGCTGGTGAGGAGGAAGCCGTCGAAGATCGGGCCGCCGTTCGAGAAACGCAGGTTCGCGTGCTCGCCGAGATACGTGCGCACCGTGGCGCTCGACGCCGACGTCCCCATCAGCGTCGTGTACTGCACTTTGTATTGCGCGAACGGACCGGTGTGGCTCTTGATGAGCGCGCCCACTTGCGCGAGGACGCCGTTGGTCTGTCCCTGCGCGATGGCGAGCGACGAGTAGCGTTCGGCGTTGAAGTTCTTCAACAGCGTGATATTTGCCGCGCTATGGACGATCTCGACGAACAGATGGTGTCGCGTGAGGATCGACACGCGCGACCACTCGAAGATCAGCGAGCGGCCGCCGGCGTGCAACGCCTCGGCGACGACGACCCCGCTGAAGGAGGCAACGTCCTTGGGCCGTCGAACGATGATGCGCGTGGTGTACGGCGCATCGTTGACCGTGCCGGAGACGAAGTATTCCTCGGTGATGTACGGAAAGCTCTCGACGGTCGTCGCTCCCGGCACGATGCTGATCGCCGGGTTGGGATACATCATGCCGGGCCCGGCGATTGGCGCAGATATCGTCGGCGTCGGCACCGTTGCGGCCGCGGCTGATGCCGCGAGCGCGACAGTCATGAGTGCGATCGTCATCGCGTGCTGCCACCGCGTGAACGCTGATGCCTGGCGCGTCATGAGTGCCTCATTCCTTCTTCCTGGCCCCGCCCTGATTCCTGATCCCTGATTCCTGATTCCTGATTGTATTAAGGACCAACGACCAAACGACGCCAATCGACGATCGCCGATATCGCCGCCGACGCTGGACCCATGGCGGGCATCAGCGCCACCAGTGCATCGCGGCGGTGGGCGACATCGTAATCGCGAATGCCCGGCACGTCGACGACCGATCGCGGCGTCGCGAAGCGCAACGGCGTGGTCGTGGTGGACTCGACATCGGCTCGCATGATCCGGGTGCCGCGCAGAAAGAACACCGATCGACCGTCGCGACTCCACCGCGGGCGGGTTCCGCCGCCGAACGACGTGCGCGCGCGTGCGCGCCCGGCCGATGTCACCACGTAGATGTCCGGCTGACCGGATTCATCCGTCACGTACGCGAGCCAGCGTCCATCGGGAGACCAGCGTGCATCGGTTTCGTTGAACGCCGTTTTCAGCACTGCCTCTCGGGTGCCCGTGGACGGCGTATACGACCAGATGTCGAAACCCTTCCGCGCGTCTGCTGTGTGAAGCAGGACGTGGTCGTCCCTCCAATCCGTCGGCGTGTCGTCCATCGGTGATCGCAGGAAGGCCTCGTCGTCGGCGTCCTTTTGATGGACGGCATGGGTGAAGAGACGCGGTGGGCCCTGTTGAAACGATCGGAACAACACTCGCGTCCCGTCGGGCGACCACACCGGATCGCTGTCGGCGGCGAGCGCGCGCGTGATCGGAACGCTGTCGCCTTTGCCGTCGCTCGGCGCCACGACGATGTCGAGCGTGCGCAGCAGAGGCGCGGTGAACGTCAACGCGATCCAATGATCGTCGGGAGAGAGCCGCGCCTGCCAATAGTCGCCTGGCTCGCCGGCGGTCGTCGGCGGCTTGCCATCGAGCGCGAGCCACGTGACCGTGCGTGCGCGAGGTGCGAACGGCGCGGTGAGGATCAGCCGCGACGACGCGGCGAAGAGCCCCCGCGCCGATGGGCTCACGCCAACCGACGTCGCCACCGCCGTCGGTCGTCCGACGAGCGCGCCAACGACGCCGTCGTAACGATGGGCGAAGAGCACTCCGTCACGGATATAGAGCAGCAGCTCGCCAATCAGCTGCGCATGCCCGCTGGTCGGCACGAGCTCGCGCTCGACGCCATCGTCCACGATTCGCGCGACGCGAGTGCCGTCGGTGCGCACCGCTGTGTACACAAACGCGCCGCGTACTCCGGTGGCGCTCGGGAACGCGTGCGCGCGATCGCTCGATTGCAGCGTCGTCGCGTCGCTGATCCTGCCGGCGCTGAGTCGCCGGATCGGTCCGCGCGAGTCGGGTGCGAAGAGCAGCGACCCATCGGCGAGCCAGCTCGCCCCGGATGGCGCCGGTGCGTCGGCGAGCTCACGCACCGTGTTGTCGATCAGCGAGAGCTGCTTGAGTTTCTGGCTGCTGAAGAACGAAATGACGTTGCCGGTTGGCTTCCAGGCGGGAAGTTGCGCGCCGTCGGTGCCGGCCAGCATCTCGGCGCGTTCGCCGTCGATGAGCCGCCGCCACAATCGCGGCGTGCCATCGGTCGTCGCGACGAAGACGATCGCGCGTTCATCGGGCGCGATCGCCGCATCGAGTACATCGTCGATGGATCCGAGCTCGGTTCCCGGCGGCGCCGGGAATGACAGGCGCACTGTTGGCGGAGGCGCTGGAGGCCGCTCGCGCCAGTGGCGCACCGCCGGCCACGCCAGCGCCATCACCAGAATGACGAGCGCGGCGCCAACGATGCGCGAGATCACCGCCTTGACGCGAGACTCAGAATTTCCGCGACCAGGTCGGTGGCCACCGTTCGACAACGACTTTCTTCTCGGTGTAGAAGTCGATCGCGTCGCGACCTTGTGCGTGCAAGTCGCCGAAGAAGCTGTCCTTCCAGCCCGAGAACGGAAAGTAGGCCATCGGCGCGGCGACACCCACGTTGATGCCAACGTTGCCAACGCGCGTCTCGTAGCGGAACTGCCGCGCGGCGGCGCCGTTCGACGTGAACAGACACGCCATGTTGCCGAATGGCGATCGGTTGACGAGATCGATCGCGGCCTCGACGGTATCGGCGCGCATCACGCTCAACACCGGACCGAAGACTTCCGTGCGCGCCAGCTCGCTTGACGGATCGACGTCGCCGAGCACCGTTGGGCGTAGGAAGTTGCCCTGCTCGTACCCTGAGACTTTCGCGTTGCGACCGTCGACAAGCGGCTTGGCTCCGGCGGCGACCCCTTGTTCGATCAGGCCCTCGATTCGTAGACGGCTCTCGGGCGAGATAACCGGGCCCATCTCGGTACCCTTCTCGAGACCGTAGCCGACTTTCCGCGACGCCGCCGCATCGCTGATGCTCTTCGTGAACGGTGTCGCCGCATCAGCCACGGTGATCACGACGGACGAAGCGAGGCATCGCTGGCCCGCGCATCCGAACGCGGAATCCGCCACGATCTTCGTTGTCATCTCCATGTCGGCATCGGGAAGGATGACGACCGGATTCTTGGCGCCGCCCTGGCACTGCACGCGCTTGCCGTTGGCAGCGGCGCGGCTGTACACGTAGCGCGCAACAGGCGTCGAGCCAACAAACGAGATCGCGCGCACGTCGGGGTGATCGAGGATCGCGTCGACGGCGTCCTTGCCGCCGTGGACCAGATTGACGACACCCTTCGGAAAGCCGGCCTGCTCGACGAGTTGAAGCACGCGCGCCATGGTCAGCGGCGTCCTCTCCGACGGCTTGAGGATCACCGTGTTCCCGCACGCGACGGCGTACGGCACGAACCACAACGGAATCATCCCAGGGAAGTTGAACGGCGTGATCACGCCGACGACGCCGACCGGCTGCCGAATCATCAGCTCGTCGATGCCGGCGGCAATGTCCTCGAGGTTGCTGCCCATCATCAGCGACGGGATGCCGGTGGCCACTTCGACGTTCTCGATGCCGCGCTTCAATTCGCCCTCGGATTCCGCGAGCGTCTTGCCGCATTCCTGCGTCACGAGCTTG
>Ga0075434_100000717_pt1 | contig 25919 bp, 29 predicted proteins | sample RhiMethybrSRZTD3_FD_75298 | JGI IMG/M metagenome (GOLD analysis project Ga0075434, IMG submission 75298) | Populus rhizosphere microbial communities from Tennessee, USA - Rhizosphere MetaG P. TD hybrid SRZTD3 | ecosystem: Host-associated > Plants > Roots > Rhizosphere > Soil | place: USA... | reverse complement strand
CGAAAAGCAGTCGGCAACCGAGATGACCGCACGGGTGAAGCTGCAGATTGGCCCGGTGCGTGCGACCTTCAATGGCAAGGTCAGGCTCTCGGACCTCGACCCTCCCAACAGCTATCGCATCGCAGGTGAAGGCAACGGTGGGGTCGCTGGCTATGCAAAGGGTGGCGCCAATGTCGCACTGAGCGACGAGCCCGGGGGCACCCTGATGCGCTATGACGTCAAGGCCGACGTGGGGGGCAAGCTCGCACAGCTTGGCGGGCGTCTGATCGACTCGACCTCGAAAAAATTGGCCGACGACTTCTTTGAGAAGTTCAGTACGCTGGTCGGTGGACCTGCGCCGTCCCCGGCACCCCCCGAACAAGCCGCGTCGGCGGCGGAGCCGTCAGCCAGCAAGAAGCCGGGCTGGTTCAAGCGCTGGTTCGGAAAGCAGAGAAATGGCGCTGCGCAGGCCTAGGAGGATGGTCCCGCCCTACTTGATGCGGAACTGAATGGGCAGCGTAAGCGGAAAGAACTCGCCGGTGATCTCCGCCGGAGGCCTGGGCAGCGGGCTTGCGCGCTGCAGGACTGCGATGGCTTCCTCATCAAGAAAGCTCGAGCCCGAGTGGCGCAGCACGCGTGAGGCGACAACGTTGCCCGACCGGTCGATGGTAAACTCGACCAGCACCGAGCCCTGCGAGCCGCGGGCGCGGGCGCCGTCTGGGTAGCGCTTGAAACGGTTTAGATGGGAGACGAGCGCCTGCTGCCAATGCGCCTCCGCCCGTTTGGCGCGTGGGGAGGCCAGCCCCGCGGCGGGCGCGGGCGGCGCCGGCTCCTCGGTCGGCTCGACCTTGGGTGGCGCCATCGTCAATGGGGCCGCCGAGTCTTGTGTCTCGACCTTCTCCTTCACCTCGTCCTTGACGTCTTCCTCTTTGGGCTTCTCGGCCTCTGTGGGTCTCTCAATCGGCAACGCAACCTCCGGCTCGGGCGCCAACGGCGATGGCTCGAGCTTCGGCTGCTCCTCAGGCAGCGGGACATCCTTGCGTTCGAGCGTCGGCGGCGGGGCGAGCATCGCCTCCTCGACGAGAGGCCCATGCGCAACATCGGGAGAGTCGACCGGTACGGCGGGCGCGGGCACCATGTCCACCAGCATGGCGCCGGCGGCCGTGTCGGCGACCTCTTGCTCCTGCCAGTGCATGAGCGCCAGGGCTGTGCAGCCAACATGCAGAGCGAGGACCAGCAGCCCGGCGGCGAGCCAGCGCATGAGGAGGAGGCGTCGGGGCTCGAGGATATCGGCGCTCAGGCTCATGGGCGGGTCGCCTGATCCGGCGCAGCAAGGGGCGTTCCATCGCCGCCTTCGAGACCGACCAGAGCCACCTTCAAGTAACCGGCGGCGCGCAACAGGTTCATGACGCGCGTCAGCTCGCCGTAGGGAACCGACTTGTCGGCACGTAGGAAAATACGTTTGTCGCGGTCGAGCGAGGTCGCAGCATCCAGCGCCGAGGCCAACTGCCCGGCCGCGATGGCAGAGTTGCCGAGCGCCAGGGAGAAGTCGCCTTTGATCGTCAAGAACAGCGGCTGCTCGGGACGAGGTTGCTGCTTGGCCGTCGATACGGGCAGATCAACGGCAACGTCCACCGTCGATAGCGGGGCCGCGACCATGAAGATGATGAGCAGCACGAGCATGACATCGATGAAGGGTGTCACATTGATTTCGTGCAGCTCGGCGCTGTCATCGTCGCCATCATCGAGCCGCGCCGCCATGCCTCACTCCGCCGCTCTCGCCAGCTCCACGTGCGCCTGACCGCGATCGAGATCCCGCGAGACCAAGTTCAATACCTCTGCGGAAGCGTCGCCCACCAAGGCCCGGTAGCGGCCGAGAGAGCGCGCAAACTGATTGTAGATTATGACCGCCGGAATGGCGGCAAATAGGCCAATCGCCGTTGCCAGCAAGGCTTCGGCAATACCGGGCGCGACGACGGCAAGGTTCGTCGTTTGCGCTTTGGAGATCCCAATGAAGCTGTTCATAATGCCCCAGACGGTGCCGAACAGCCCGACAAAGGGTGCCGTCGCCCCGATGGTGGCGAGGACGCCCGTACCCCGGTTCATGTGCCGACCCGCGGCGGCATCGAGGCGAGCGAGGCGCGTGCCGATGCGTTCCTTGATGCCGGCCTTATCCGAAAGATCGGCGGACTTCTGCAATTCCAATCTGGCGGCCCGCACCAGCGCCGGGGCCACCCCGGGGCGGCTGCCAAGCTCGGCATGGACGTCGGCGAGCGTGCGCGCCCGGCCCAGCACGACGCAAGCCCGGCGCAATCTACGCGATGCCAGCCAGAGCTCGACGTTCTTGGCCAGCCATACGGTCCAAGTGATGACGGACGCAAAAACCAGCCCGATCATGACGGACTTAACGACGATGTCGGCCGACATGAACATTGACCAGGGGGACAGGTCGCGCGGCAGCTGGGCGCTGCCGATCACCGGTATGTCCACCGCCGGCGCCACCTGGGCCGCGGCGTGGCTGGCCAGCTGCCCCAGCAGCGCCAGACTTGCAAGGGCCAACCACCCCAACTGGGCTGGCCAGCGCGCCGCCGGCGCATGGGTAACGCTCAGTTGGACGGATCCCATTCGCAAAGTGTTCCATGCCTCGCGCGGCCTGGGGCACCGAGGCTGCCCAGCTGCGCAATCCTTCCCGCTGCCCGATTCTTCACATGCCCGCCGCAAGTTCGCAACGATGCTTGGGCGACGGCCATGGGACCTAGAGCGCTGCATTTGGTTAGACGTCCGCCCAGTAGCGAATGAGATTGTGGTAAATGCCTGTCAGACGCACGCACGCCCCATCCTCCACACCCCGCTCGGGCGAAAGCTCCTGGATGGTCTGGTCGAGGTCGAACAACAAGGAGCGCGCGCCGTCGTCGCGTATCATGCTTTGCAACCAGAAAAAGGAGGCAAGGCGCGTACCGCGGGTGACGGGTTTGACGTGATGCAAGCTGGTCGAGGGATAAAGCACCATGTCGCCTGGACCCCGTATTTGTCCTCGACGGTCAATTCGCCTTGCGCTTGACGGAGGCGGATTGCGAACCAGCCGTGCCGCGACCATCGATCCATTCCGCGGCATCCATCACCTGGCGACAGCGCATGACTTGCTCCTTGCTGAGCACTTGCGGAATGGAAAGCAGCACAGCCTAGCCTCCGGGCGATGCGGGCCTCCGCGCGGCCTGGCCGCTCGGAGGCCCATTGTCTCGACCGCGAACTACTCCGATCAGGAGACGCTTAGTATTTCCAGTTCAGCGTGAGATAACCAGCCCGCCCGGGCGCCACAAAGGCGAACGGCGTCGCATCGCGATAGACGGCATCGTAGTAGAGCTCGTTGGTGATATTGATGACGTTCAGCTGCGCGGAAAAATTCTCGCTGAACTTGTATTCGGAGAGCAAGTCGAAGCGCCAGTGGGCCGGGATGTGATTGCCCTCGTTGGCGACAGCAAACAGGCCACTAAAGACCTCGCTGGCGTAGATCGCCTGACCACCGACCGACAAGGCCTCGGTCAGTTGGTACTTGCTCAAGAGGTTGAATTGGGTCTTGGGAATGTTGGGGAGTTCGCGACCAAGGAAGGCCGGGGTCGAGGATCTGTCACCTCCGTTTCCATCACCACCAGGCCGCCATAGACACTCCAGCGCTCGGTGACTTTGCCCTGCGCCCCCAACTCCACCCCGCGCACCCGGAAGGCGCCCGACGATGTCGGCGGATTGGTCCCGCCCAGCTGACTAGGCTCGCGCGCATTCTCCTTCTCGGTCTGGAACAGGGCGACGGTCGCCAACAAGTGGCGGTTGAAGAGCTGCCATTTGGTCCCGCCTTCGATAGCCGTGTTCTTTTCCGGCTCGAGACCTGTCAGGGCTACGGAAAGTCCGCCGTAGTCAGTTTGGGTCGCATCCAGCTCCTGGCCGACGGGGTTGGAGGAGGTCGCGTACGCCGCATAGAAGGCGGCAATCGGCAGGGGTTTATAGACAATGCCCACATTCCAATTGAAGAGGGTATCCTGCCGTGAGCCGTTGGGGTCGATGTCGGGATTGGCGTTGACGGGACCGCGGTCGTTTCGCTCGAAGTGATCGAGCCTGATACCGCCATTGATTGTCCATAGGGGGTTGAGCTTGATCGTGTCGAGCAGGTATGCGGCCGCGGTATCGACTTGCCGATGGATCGGCGCCGTCAGGTTGTTGGGTATGTTGGGCGCGACGGGTCGCGGATTGTCGAGGTCCACGTCCTGGTTGAGTAGATTGCCGCCGTTGCGTTGGTAGCTCCGCTGCGTCGCCTCCTCGCGGCCCAACTCCAGGCCGGCCATCACGGTGTGCCGCCACCCACCGGTGTTGAATTTGACCGTCACGTCGGTCTGATTGACGAGGAGGTCGGTGTCCTGCAAGCGGTTGGCGTTGTGCACGTTGGTCGTCCACAAGCTTGGATTGGGCTCGCTGGCAATGTTCGTGCCCTCCGGGCTGAGGCAAGATAGTCCACCGTGGTGCGCCCGACGCGCGTCTTGCTCGTCACCTTGATGCTGTCGGTTACCTTCCACTCGGCCGTCCCGGTGACGATCTCAGCCTCGTTCTGCATGAAATCGCGGCCGGGTCTCGCCTCGCCATACCAGGTATGGCGCGGAACGCCGGCCGTCTCGGTGACCGGCAGACGGGTGCGCGGATCGAACGGCACGCCGAAGTCCGGCATGCCGTCGGTCCGCAGGCGGTAGTAATCAATTTTGAACTTGAAGGCGTCCGTCGGCTTGATGGTCGCGGCCAGCAGTCCACCCCAACGCTGATCCTCAACATTATCATCGCGTTCGGCCACGTGCGCATCGTGGAACAGCACGTTAGCGCGCACCGCTAAACCGTTGCCCCGGATATAAAGTGAATCGCCGAAGGCATTGCCGCCCTCGGCAAAGCCTAACGTGACGCCCGGCGTTTGACGCGCCAATTCCCGCACGCTTGTTGCCGCCTTGTCGTCGATCACCTCTTTGGAGATGGCTGTGATCGTTTTTGGCGTTTCGGCGAGGGGCTCGGTAATTTTGCCCGAACCGGACTCCTGGACCTTGTAAGGCGCCACAGCATCGACATAGGGGCTCTGCGCCTTTTGCTCCGGCGTGGGCTCGGACACGGGCACAACGCTTCCGCCCGTGCTGGGTTGAGAGATTGCAGAAGCACGTTGTTGTGCCGCGTTTGCCTCGACGCTGAGCGGCGGCAGCAGGCTTGTGCTCGATGAACCTTGGGCCACGGCCTGACTGGCCGGGGTGCCGCCAGCAGACAGGCTGCCGTCATGAGCTTTGCTGCGTTGACGTCGACGCGAGGTTGCCCGCGTCGCGTGCCTTCCGTGACCGCAGCTTGCAGCGGGCGGCGCAATGATCCTGGAACGCGCGCTGAATTCATTATGCCATCCCCCATCGCCGACTGACCAATCTGCCGCACGACATCGATGGTGCACGGCAGTCGCTAAACACGCGCGATGGCTGGGATTGCAGTACGCCTGGCTACGCAACGCTGAGACAACGCCCGAGATTACATATTCCTGACTTTCTTAGTCAAGTATAAGATGAAGCGGGAATGCATTCGCCCGCCAGGCGTGACGCGTTGTACCCTCGACAGGACGCCGCTTGCTCCCCATTTAGCCACAGACGCCCTCACCCAGCGGGTTCGCTTGCGGGCAGTTGCTGCGGCGTTGGCTTGGAGGTCTGCCATGCGGTTGAGATTGCAGCTGATGTCGGTCGCCATCCTTGCGGCAACAGGGCCGGTCGGGGGCGCGCAAGCCGGTTCTGGCTTCGCCGCTGCGGGCAAAGTCGCACACGCAAGCCACACCGTTAGCCCGGCCGCGTCGCGCTCCTGTGGGGGGCGCAAGGGGCAACGAGCCTGCCGTCCGGAACGAGGCACAGGGGACGGCGCTTACACACCGGGCGACTACTATGACCATGACGCAAACAAGTTGCCCTTTGGCACGGAACGCTGGCGCGATCAGATGCGGCGCGAAAACCGCCTCGGCAATCCTGGCTAAAGGCAGGCGTTGGGCTGATCGGCCAGCGCACCGCCCGACATCCCGGGACAGGTGGCGCAAGAGGCACCGCGCCGCCGGACCTAACAAGCGCATTGGCTTTAAACGCGGGCATCCCCCTTTTTGGGTTTCCGCGTCCGCGCCGAGCCACATTCCCCATCCCGCGCAAAACGGTGGCCCAACAGGACGGGAAGGCACAGCACAGGACCATCGCCAGATTGGTCAAGCTTAGAATGCTTTGCCATGTCGCGCGCCGTCGATCGAAAGGCATCCTTTTGTCGCGCGCGACGCTGCGCCGTCCTCCTTATGCGGGTATATTGCGACTCGGAGCGGCGCTAGGCCGGCCCTTGCGCGACCAAACGTTCCCGCACCCGTTTGGTCGACGCTATGCGCTCAGACCGGTTCCGCTCCTCCTTCCTTCCTTCCCGCCCGCTCTGGCCGCGCATCGCTGGCGCGTCTTGTCCGTCGCCTGCGCGACCCTGCCGCTGGCGGGCAGGCCAAGCGCTGACGTCAGGTCATACCCAGGCCACGGCGCTGAGAATTGGGTCAGGCTGACCCGAACCATTTCTGTCGCGTCCGAGCGCACGTCACCGCCTTGCGGCACGCGGCATGATGCGGGGCTCGCTTGCAGGCCGATGCCTGCGCTGTGGCGTGCCCGGGTTGCAGGGCTGACCGAATCACGTCCTGCCGCGACGGCTCCCTCGCCACCTTTTTGTGCCACACCTCAAGGCCAGCAGCGCGCCCTGCCACCGCGTCTCACGACCACCGCGACAGGGGCCAACGGGCGGTGCGCGGGCCCTAATTGCATGTACACAGATAATTTTTTAACGCTTGCCGGAACCAAGGCCCGCATTTCCCGTTCTTCTTGCAAGTACCCTCGCGCGACCGCGCGAAGGCGCGTCGCCGCAGTGAAGCGTGAGTGCGCGTAGCTCAGCTACACACTCAATGACGCAAAGCCTCATCGCCTTCCTCATCCTGCAACTCGCAAGTGTGGTGATTATTTGTGCGTTCGCCACGCTGGAGAGGCTGCGCTCGGAAACGGGGCGCGTGCGCGGGAATATCAAGGCAAAGCCGATCGCACGCCCCCCTGGGCCGGCGCGCAAGGGGCGGCGCCCCTCAATTCCGCAGGCGGGGCGGCCGCGCTCCGGCCGCGCCGAGCCACGGCGGGCGACGGTGCCGGGCTGGCCAAAGCCCAGCACGGTTGCTTAGACACTCAAAGAAGGAGCACAACCATGCTCGAAACCCGGTCGCAACGTCTCAACCATGGCGCGCAACCCGACTTCTGGTCGGCAGTCTATGGCGGCCGCGCCATCGCCATTCTCAATCACTACGGTCGCCTGCACGTTTATCTCGACCACATCTTGCAACACAACGTCGTGTTCGCGGAGCGGCAAGATGCGCTCGCGTGGCTGATGCAACGCATTGAGCAGCACCGATCACTAGCCCCGGACATGCCCACGCAAGCTGCGTTCTGACACAACCTCGTCCGAGCGATCCACGCGTTGGCTGCTGACGAAATGGGTTGCGGCGTTCCCCGCAACATCGGGCAGCGCCACCCCGGCAGCGCTCAAGCTGGGGGCCTCTGACTTGACAACGGCGGATCACAACAATGCATAACCCCGCCCCCGCCGCGGGCGATACACCCGGCCGCCGGCCGCTGCGCTGCTTTCTGCGGAACGCTCGCGCGGCTTGTGCGTTCGCCAGCTGGTGGGAGGAACGCAATAGGCCTATGTCGGCGAACTCTAGCGATGGTCAAGGCAGTGCCGAGCGCTGGCGCCGGCTGGAGGCGGAGGCGCGCCTCATCGCCTTGACCATGGGCGATCCCGACCGGCAGAGGGTTATGCTTTTTATCGCCGAGGCTTATAAGCTCCTTGCCCAACGCGCTGAGTTGCGCGACACTTCGGAAAAATGAGTGAGGTGGATCCGAGAACAGAGCGTTCACGGAGTGGAACTTCGTGTGTGCGTCGGATGTTTGCCCCTCATGAAGATTACACCTCCAGCTGGCGGGGACGAGGCAGCGCACTGGCAACGCTGTGCCAACGAAGCTCGCCGCAGCGCGGACGAGAGCGCCGATCAGATCGCCAAGAAGACCCTGGCCGATATCGCCGAGGCCTACGAACAACTGGCGAGGCTCGCGCAGGCCAAGCGCGTCGCCAAGACATGAAGGCGCGCGGCGCCCGCCGGCGCATCGCGCCATAAGCTCCGGAGCTAGTCGCTGCTGCGCCAGGGGGTAGAGCAGGTCGCCATGTCGAAGCGCTTCCCAAAACGGCCGCGACCGCGGCCGAACCATCCGCGCCCCCCCTCAGGGGTAGGCGCGGTCAGGTCGGCGAGCCGCCGCGGTGAGCATTCGATTGCCGATGCCAAACGACAGTATGAGCGCTATCTGGCCCTTGCCCGCACCGCCGTGGTGAATGGGGATGACGTGGAGGCGCAAAATTGCTATCAGCATGCGGAGCATTTTTTCAGAACAATGATGGGTCAAGACCCAAGCTAGCCGAAACGCATGTAGGTCGCCGCTCCCCGACCGAGCCCTACGCCCAGTCCGCCGCTTCAGCGCAGCCGAATGCGATCCGAGAGTGCCAGGCCCGCCCAAAACTTGAGGCCGGAAGGGTCGTAGTCAAAGCGCGTGGCACTCTCCGTGTCGGGCGCCAATAGGCTGCCAACCAGCGTCGCACCAAGACCACGCTGCGGGGGCGCCTTAACCTGGGGCCCGCCGATCTCCACCCACAACAGATTGAGCAGCCCGGGCGGCGTGGCCTTGTCCGCCGTCCAACGGACTTCAATCTGACCGGCGTCGGCCGTAAGCGCGCCGTGCTTGCTGGCGTTGGTTGCCAATTCGTGGATGGCAAGCCCGAAGCGCACGGCTGGGTTGGGCGCCAGCCAAACGGCGGGGCCCTGCAGCACAAAGCGGTTCCGCCCAAACGGTGCGACCACCGCCTCGATGAGAGCGCCGAGCGTGGCACCCTCTCCGGCCGTTTGCATCAAAATCTCATGCGCCCTCGCCATGGCGTGGACACGGCTGATCAGCAGGGCCTCAAACTCATCGAGCGACGCCACGGAGCGTCGCGTGAAACCGATGAGAGACTGCACAATCGCCAGCGAATTTCTGACGCGATGACTAAGTTCACGAATGAGAAGCTCTCGATGCGATTCGGCATCGCGAAGCCGCAGCAATGCGCGAACCGCGGTGACGAACTCCCCCGCCGCCATCGGTTCGGCAAGATAGGCGTCCGCGCGCTCCTGCAGACCGGCGATGTCTTGGGGCTGCATTGCCGTGGTCGACGTCTGCAGCACGAGCAGGCCGGCGTTCTGGTCCTTCATGACCCGACAAAGCTGCAGACCAGACATGTCAGGAAGCTGGGCATCGATAATGGCGAGCTCAATGGAGTTTGCCTCGACCGCCGCCATGGCGGAGGCCCCGCTTGCAGCCGCGTGCACACGATATCCCAATGCGGCAAGCTGACGAGATTTGAGATGACGACCAGGCTCATTGCCATCGACGACCAATATGGCCATGCTTTATTTCCAAACTTGCCTGGCTCGCTAACTCCTAGCTGCTTCAGGTCTATCTCCAACGAAGCAAGTTGATAGCGGGTTCCTCGATCAGCGGCACAACTTTGGCCGCCATGCCGGCGGCGGCGGCAACTGCTTGTGTTTTAGTCCCTCGCATTGCCCATGGTGGGGTAAGCAAGTGCGCCCGGGATTGGCGCGGCCGTGCCACCAGACCGGACATCGCAAGGGGGTTGCGCCAGCGACGCGCGCCCTAGCGGCCGCCGCTGCTGAGGTTGCAGCGCCTCAAGGGTAGACCTCCTCTTTTTTATCTGTCGGTCTTTCTGCCAAAGCCCTTTGAGGAAGGGTTGTCGGAAGTTGCACGCGACAACGCCAAAGCCGTTGCGGCCAAGCTCATTCGCGAGGGCCCGTTTCGCGACTTGGCAAACAGCAATTTCCACCGCTGGTTTAACGGCATTTCCTGCACAAGGTGTCGCCCGCGCCGCGCCGATCAGGCAAAGAAAAAATAAAGCGCTGCTGCCAAGCTCAGGACCGACGCGAGGTTGCTGGCAAGGCCATCTCGACAGTCGCCCTCGCCAGCCTAGCTGATGGCAAGTCCGACGTAATTTTCCGCGAGCGCTGTCTGCGCGGCCGCGGAGCCGAGCAGATAACTCAACTCCGCCGCCTGCGCGCGTCGCTCGAACCCGCTGGCCTCGGGAAAACGGTGGGTGAGCGTCGTCATCCACCAGGAAAAGCGCTGCGCCTTCCATACCCTGGCCAAACAACGCGCCGAGTAGCCGTCCAGCAGGTCCGTGCGGCCCGACCCGTAGTGGGCGATGAGCGCCTCCGCCAAGAAGCGCACGTCCGCCGCCGCCAAATTCAGACCCTTGGCACCCGTCGGCGGCACGATATGCGCAGCGTCGCCAGCGAGAAACAGTCGACCGTGGCGCATGGGCTCGGCCACGAACGACCGCAGGTGCGCTACGCTCTTCTCAAGCGAGGGACCGGTTTCCAACGCCGCGGCCGCATCGGCAGGAATTCGGCGCTTGAGCTCGCCCCAGAAGCGCTCATCGGGCCAGTCCGCGACATCCTCCTCGGCCGGGACTTGCAGGTAGTAGCGGCTCCTGGTCATGGAGCGCATGGTGCACAGGGCGAACCCGCGCTCGTGGTTGCAATAGATGAGCTCGTGGTTGACAGGGCGGGTATCGGAAAGAATGCCGAGCCACCCGAACGGGTAGGTCCGCTCATAGACGCGAAGCACCTCTTGCGGGATCGCTTGCCGGCTAACGCCGTGGAAACCGTCGCAGCCCGCGATGAAATCGCAGCTGATCTCCCGTGCCTCCCCGTCCTTATGATAACGCAAGCGTGGCCTGTCGGTGGCAATACCGTGCAGGCTGACGTCCTCTGCCTCGTAAATCACGCTGCTCGGCGCCGCCTCATGCGCCGCCATCAGGTCCTTCTGAATTTCGGCCTGCCCATAAATCGTCACAAATTTTCCCGTCAGCGCCTTGAGATCGATGCGCTGGCGGCGTCCATCGAAGGCAATCTCAACGCCGTCGTGGATGAGCCGCTCGCGCAGCAGTCGCTCGCCGACCCCGGCCGCAAGGAGGAGGTCGACGGTCCCCTGCTCCAGCAGACCGGCGCGCACCCGAGCGCGGAGATACTCGGGCGTGCGCTTCTCCAGGACGACCGTTTCTATGCCTGCTCGTCCCAGGAGCCACGCCAACAACAAGCCGGCTGGACCGCCACCAACGATTCCCACCTGGGTATGCATGGAAATTTTACCCCTGTTGAGGCGATCATCTCGGGCCTGAGGCATCGAGCTTGGGAGCCGCCGACCCGCAGGTTCGCACCGCTCGCCTGGCAAGCCAGGTCGCACACATGCTGGGCGAGCCGCCGCGGTACTGAGATGCCGAGCTTTCCCGGCAGCTGCCTAGGCGAATGGCCGCCGACAATCAAGCTGGAGGCCCCTCGCATGTCCCAGAAAGCGCCTTGCAATCCGCGCCTGCGGCTGAACCGGCAAACCTGAGCCCGCTCGGCACCCGCCGCGGTCGGTTGCCGGCGCTTTCAGATCGCGGCAAGGATGTTGGGGCGCGCGCGGACACCCGCGATGCGCGCCTATCGCGCAAGCTCCTTTGCGCTTGGTCCCCTTGGCCTAAGTGGCGCCGCGCCGATTACCTCGCTCCTCGAGCAGACCATTGACGATCAACGCGACTTCGGTGCGGTTTTTGGCGCGCAGCTTCTTCATGATGTTGCGCACGTGCACCTTGACGGTGCTTTCACACATGTTGAGTTCGTGGGCAATCCGCTTGTTTGCCTTGCCCTTGCAAAGCGCATCCACCACTGCGGCCTGGCGGGCGGTAAAATGACCGTGCAACCCTGCGCTGGGAGCCATCAGACTGCTTGCGGGCACATAGACGCCGCCGGCCTCGACCAGGCGTATGGCCTCGATCGCAACTTCCAGCGGCAGGCTCACGGGGATATAGCCTCGCACGCCCTGTTCGAGCGCCTGACGAATGAGCTCGATGTCCTCAATGTTGGACATGACGATGGTTCTTTGTCCCATCGCGGTCTTAGACAGATGCGGCAAGGCATAGAGTCCTTCGCCGTGCCAGGCGCAGACGATGAGCAGCGACGTCTGTCCGTCGTCGCGAATTTGCAGCCAGTCTTCAATACTCGAGCAAAACACCACGTCGTGGCCAAGCGCCTGCGCAAAACAGCGCGCCACGCACTCGCGGATCAGCGCATTCTTCTCGATCACCGCGATATGCGGTTTGCCGGACCTTGCTGGCGTCTTTGCGGAAAGATGGCTGATCTCGGTCTGCTCAAGACCCAAAGTTGGCAGCGCAGCGTCGGGCATACTCGTCTCCTTGATGAGCTTGATTCAGCTCCATCGGCCAGGCTTCTTATCAGTTGTGAATAGACCTCCTAATCATTAACGGGGGGCTGCAGGTGGAAATCGGGGTAACAACGGATTCTGTCGCAGTAGTTGTCTGAGCGGGGTTCGCAAAAATCACCTAGCATGCTCACCCCTGAGTGCGCCCCGAACCCGCCCAGAGCGCCGCCGATAGCAGCGTTGCAGGCGTCATGGGCCCACCCACCGAAAGTGGTATGTGCGCTGATCAAAAGCGTAGGCCGGGCGCACACCGCAGCTGCAGTCAACGGACGAATCGCCCATTCTACGCATCGCCGCACGGACAAGGTGAAGCTTTGGCCTGCAACGCCTTTGGCGCTCAAGACCCTACACACGCGCGATGAGGAGGGCGCGCAGCGACCTGTGCGCGAGCCCCCTGCACTGCGCCTCGGCCAGCCGAGGCTGCACCGGCAATGCCGCCCCCTGGGATTCAGAGCTTGCCCAGCGCCGCCTTCGGCAATGACTGTTCCTGGTCCACGCGGAGCATGAGCTGCAAGTAAGTCTCGGCAATACGCCGCCACGAATAGGCGTTTGCGCGCGCATAGCCCGCCGCGATAGTGCGATCACGCAGCCGCTGATCCGTACTCAATTTGGCGATCCCGGCGACCCAGGCGCTTGCATCATCGGGCTCGGCATAAAGCGCGCCATTCCCGCAAATTTCCGGCAGGGCGGGCGCGGTTGAAGCGAGAACGGGACAGCCCCGGACCATGGCCTCCACTGCGGGCAACCCGAAGCCCTCGATATGCGAGGGGAGCAGGAAGCAGCGCGCCGCCGCCAGAGCTTTGGCCAAGTCGTTGTCAGTCACCCTGCCGAGCAGGCGAAGGTTGTGCGGGACTGGTCCGAACCCCGTCAGCACAGATGCGTCCAGTTGCCCGGCGAGGTAGATGTCCATCCCCATGGCATCCAAGGCGCTCGCGATTCGCCAGGCTAACGCGACATTTTTGTGTTTCTGGTTGCGACTGAGGCAGAGAACAAACGGACGTGGCCCCAGCTGCAACGAGGATCGCTCGGGTGCCCAGCGCGAGGCGTGGTCGGCGCCATTATAGGTCACGACGATTTTGTCTTCGCCCGCGATCCGACGACGGACCAACTGCTGGCGCGAGAGTTGCGATACCGTGGTGATCAGCCGTGCCCTGCGCCCGAGGATGGGCAGAACAAACTTGTGCGCCGCCCGAAAGGGCAGGGAATAGCTTTCCGGCGCCACCCAGGGCAGCAGGTCATGAATGCAAGCAATGTGTCGCGTCAGGCGAAGGGGGGCAAGATTGCAGAAACTCAAAAGACCGCCGGCAACATATTTGGGGAGTTGGAGCTGCACCCAGAACTGCGGCAATCGCGGCTTGCCGAACTCGGGGACCACACGCGTCGCGATCGAGCGCAGCTGGAGCGCCGCCGGTTGCTGCGGCACCACAAGATCGAGCTCGAGGTCACGCGCGAGAGGATGCTGCGCCAACAGCAAAGCATCGAGCGCCCGCGTAACTTCGTGCGCGTAGCGCGCGACGCCGGTCGGCTCGATAGCGACAAAATCGCCATTGATCGTCCATTTGCGGGCGGTGGCCGTTCTCATATCATTGCCCGGCGAGCAAATCGGCCCACTCGGCCAAATAGCGATCCTGCGACAGGGTTGCGGCCTGTGCCCGCAGAAGTGCGACCCGCTCGTGGCGTTCGCATCGAGGCATCTCCACCAGCTGCCGCATTCCCCTGGCGATATCGGTGGTTGCAGCGGGATCGACCAAGATCGCCCCCTTGCCGGCCGCTTCTTCTTGCGCCCCGCCCGCGCTCACGACGGACACCAGCTCGTGCTGCGCCGCCTCCAAGGCGGGGAGGCCGAAGCCCTCGAGCAAACTCGGCAGGATAAAACCGCTCGCGTGGCGGTAAAGCCAGCGCAGCTGCGGATCGGTGAGATAGCCGAGCGCGTGCACCGCGGGCGTGCGCATGGCCAATGCTGCGACCTCGACAGCACTGTTACCGCGCGGACCGCAGAAAACATAAGAATAACCACGCTCGCGCAAACCCGAGGCGGCAAACGCTGCGATGATGCGGCGGTGGTTCTTGCGTCTCTCGAGGCCGGCAACCGTGAGCAGAAAGGGTGTGCGAATCCCCGCAGGCGCCTCGACCTCTCCACCGGCAAGCGGCGCGCGAACATATAGCGGAATGACCTGTTGGAAGCGGAAATTGCCGGCAACCACGCTGCGAAAGGCAGACCTCGATGCCTGACTGACGAAGACCATGCCCGGCCCAACCGCGCCGATGCGCGCATAGGCCAGACGGTAGAGCTCGACGGTCCCGCTATCGAACAGCTCCGGGTGCGTGAGGGGACCAACGTCGTGGCACAGCACGACATCTTCGCGCTGCAAAGACGTGCGCAGCACATAAAGCGGGTCAAAGAACAGGGTTATGGCGCCCGATTTCATCGGCGCACGAGACCGCGGGAAAGCCTCGGCGGACCGCAGGTGGTTGAGCTCAAACAGCATGGCTCGCCCGAGCAGCTTGCGCTTGAGGCCGCGCGGTTCCCGCTCGAGAAACAGTCGCCAATAGCGAATGGCGAGGAAAAAGGGCGCCAATCGGTCGACCACGTCGCGACACACGTAATAGGCGCCCGACCTGTTGATGAGTGAGAGTGAGAAGTCCGCAACAAACGCCTGCTTGGCCATGCGGTTTACCCTTGGATTGCGCACATCCAAGCCTGCACAAATGACGGCGCGCATTCCCAATCCCGGCCTTGGCGCCAAGCGGGGAAAGGCTGGCCAATGTCGGTGGCACGCCTGTTACGGGTAGGACCTCACGCATTTTCCGTGCGCCTGTCACCACCCCATTAAGGCGTGCTCCCAACCCAATCGGATGACCCTGAGCTGAACCTAAAGATAGGCCTCCCAGGAATTGCTCGCTTGTGGCGAACTGCCTATCCTCCCAAGGCAAACCGGCGACCGGCTCCCGGCGCACTCAGCGGACGTAAGGCCCGTCAGGGCCAGCCGGTCCGGGTTTTTTCGACCGACCGAAACGACGCAGCGCCTCGCCCCCACCAACCCGCTCCCGCGATGGCGAACGATCTGACCCCCAAAATCCCTCCCGGCATCAGCGCCGAGGATGCACGCGGGGCTCGCGCGCACCGCTGGCTGGCGCAGGTCGTGCTGCTGTCCCTGCTAGGCACAGCGCTGCTCGTGCTCCTGATCCTCGCGCTTAGCGCCGCCAATCGCCTGCCCGCAGCGCCCCTCACCGCCACTGCCTGTCTCGACGAGAAGCTTGCGTTCGCGCGCTCGGCCGCGCTCGAGGAGGCAACATTGATTGCGGTCGGCTCTTCAGCGACCTGGCGAAATCTGGACCTGCAGCGCCTTGAGCAGGCCATACCCGAGTTGCGGGCTTTGAACGTCGCGGCCTGTTACCTGCACATCGACCAGACCGCGTTTCTCAGCGAGTTGTTCTTGGAGCGGGCCGCAAAGGTCACCCACGTCTTGACGGTGTTGGCGCCGCGTGACTTTGAGAAGTGCGATCCGCGCGAGACCGAAATAGCCCAACCTTTGTTGGTTCGGGCGCATCTCAATGGCCTCGTTCCCAGCTGGTTTGTGCATCTCATCAATTTTCGCCCGGTCTATATCCTGCGCCAGGCCTTCAGCATCAAGGCCGAGCGTCAGGATCTGTTTCTCAGCGATCGCTATGGCTCAAGCCCGGCCTATCGCGCCAACACCTGGAACCCACCACCAACGTTCGACGAGCGCTGCTTCGAAGCGCTGGCGAAACTCGAGGCCACGGTGGCCGCAAAAGGCGCCCGGCTGGCCGTTGCGACCGTACCGGTCATGCCCAGGTGGTTGGCGGAGTTCGATCCGAGCAGCTGCATGATCTCCCGTTGGATCGAAGGCATTCGCGCCCGTCTTGGTCCACGTTCAGTTTTCATCGACGGGCGCGCCTTTGCTTGGCCCGACGAAGCCTTCGCCGATCCGGTTCACCTACTATGGCCGATGGGAGCCGAGTACACGGACTTCATAGCCACCGCGCTTGTGACGGACGCCAACAACCGAGCAGGTCACCCCTAGTGAAAGACGGCCAAGCCCCGATGCACGCCAAGATTCCGGCCACCGCACTGTTCTATTTCAACGGTACCTTTCTGGAGCGGAGCAACGGCGCGCATGCGCGCGCCGCCTCCTTCCTCGCTTTCCTGCAGCAGCGTTATGAGCGCGTCATTCTCTATAGCTACCGAAACCATCCGACGTGCCCGTGGCGCGATGAGTTGATCGAACAATTCAAAACCAGCTACCCGTCCATTCCGCTGGTGCTGGACGAGAGCACGCGACTGACCCGGCTGTTGACGCGCCTGAAGAACCTGCTGGTAGCACTGCTCCCAGCGCACACATCCGCAATTCTGCGCATGCGGCTCGCTACGGCGGCGAGCCAATATCGTCACCTCCTCAGCACGCAGCCTGATCTGGTCCTGTTCGTAAACTATGTCGATGGGCTCACCCAGCTCAATGGCCTGGAGCCGCACTCGGCCGTGATCGATACGCACGACGTCAAGTTCGCGGGCTACAATAAGCGCTGGAACAAACGCGCCACCACGCTGCTGTCGCTCCGCAAATTTCGCAGCGAGGTGGCGCTGCTCGACACGGTCAAGGCCGTCATTGCGATTTCGCCGACCGAGGCCGGATTTTATCGCATGGTGCTGACGCAGCCCGAGGTGTTCTACATTCCCCAATTTGAAATTGTGGCGCCCGTGCACGAGGGCGCCGATCCCCACGGCAGCTTCGACTATGACTTGGTTTTTGTCGGTTCGGAGAACCCAGTGAACGTCCGGGGCATCATGGACTTTTGCAGGTACGCCGAGCCGTGGCTGTCGCGCTACCGCATCGCCGTTTGCGGCAATGTCGGCGATCAACCGGAAGTGGCCCAGTACGCGGCAAGCCATCCCCACATCCGATTGCTCGGCTTTGTGCGGGACATGACCCCCATCTACAGAACCAGCAAGGCCGCGCTTTCCCCGGTCGATGGCACCGGCTTGAAGATAAAAATCGTCGACGCCCTGCAGCACGGAAAACCGGTTTTTGCTTCGCGCCAAGCTTTGGATGGCCTCCCCGCAGGCTATGAGCAGAGCGTCTTGCCCATCGCGCAAGAGGCAATCGAGCAGCTGATCTTGGAGGCAGACGTGAGATTGGCCGCGGAAAAAGCGGCCAGGACCTATTTTCGCTGCCTGCAGCGGATCGGGGATCGGCAGCGGTTTGCCGACTTCCTCACGCAACACGTTAGGCCTCAGTTGGCGCGGCAGATCAGCTTGGCGGCGACGACGGCCGACCGTGGGCGGCCTGCACCGCGGGCACCCGCGCGGCAGGTCGACCGACGCGCGCCCGCTGGCCAGTGAGCCACAGCAACTGTTATCGAGAGCGAACACACGAGGTCGGATGATCAATGACTTCCACGATAGCTAAGTCGCCCCGTTAAAGACCGGATCACGATCGCCCCATGGGCGAATCTCGGAACTTGCGGGCCATGACTTCGCCGTGCGGGCCTGCGCCGACGAGAGCTAAAAATGAAGGGCAGGAAACGGGGTGCTCATGGCCGAGCACGCATCTCCAACTTGGTACGGCCTGGCCAAGAGGCGTATTTGCAAAACGGCAATGGAATGGTATTCGGCAGCCGCCGTCTTAGCAAAGTGAGGCGCATCGTTCAGCTGGCCTTTGGCGGATTGCACACTGGATTGCAGCGTTGAAGCTCATTGTCATCATCGCCACGGCAAGCAGAGCCGAGCTGGTTGGAGAGCTGCTACGGCATCTGGAGATGCAAACGCGAACGCCCGACGAGGTCATCCTTGCCGCGCCGGATACTTTCCACCTCGACCGTTACCGTCCGCAAGGTTTTGCGGTTTCCTGCGTGTTTGGCAGGGTGGGCCTGACCGCGCAGCGCAACCTCGCCCTCGAACTGGCGCTTGGACGCTCGGATGTCATCACCTTTTTCGATGACGATTTCGTACCTGCCAATGATTACCTCGAACGGATAGAGCAAGCTTTTGCGGCAAATCCCGATTGGAATGTGCTTTTCGGACACGCCGTCCACGATGGAGCTGGGGCGGCCGGACTTACCTTTCCTGAAGGACTATTAAAGCTACGTGCCGCCGAAAGGATGCGCCCGCCCCAGCAGCCAGCGCAGGCGTCCGACCATCCCGGCGCTTACGGTTGCAATATGTCGGTGCGCAGCAAGTCTGTTGGCTCAATCCGGTTCGATGAGCGGCTCGTCCTCTACGGCTGGCAGGAGGACATCGATTTCACCAGCCAGCTGCGCGGCTCCGGGCGTGTGGTAGCACTGAATACGCTTTTCGGCGTGCATCTAGGCGCAAAAGCGGGCCGTGTCAGCGGCATCCGTTTCGGCTATTCTCAGGTTGTGAACCCGGTCTATCTCATCCGTAAAGGAACCATGCCGGTCGCGTTCGCACTCGAGCTCATGACCCGTAATCTCGCCGCCAATATCCTGCGCAGCCTGTGGCCCGAAGCCCACGTCGACAGAGTGGGCCGGCTGAGGGGTAATCTGCTCGCGGCCTACCATCTGCTTCGGGGCAAGGTCGAACCAGAGCATATTTTGAAACTATAAGCGAACAGATTGGCGCCTCGTCCATCTTCGCTGGTGCCAACCCACACGTAATGCATGGAAGGTCTCAATTTCGTCTTCTTGCCTTGTCAGCAAGCATGGCAGGGCTGTTGATAACGGAAGGGATCGTCTGTGGACTGGGCGTTGTTCCTCGCAATCGCCACGGGCGTGCTGATGGGCAGCCTCTTTCGTGTGTCCGCCTTGATCATCAGCTGCGGCCTCCTGCTGGTCCTGGTCATCGTCGCAGGGCTGGTAGCCGACCTTTCCGCCGCAAGGCTTGTTGTCTGGACGCTTGTCCTACTGTGTACCCACCAAGCCGGATATATTGGCGGCTTGCTGCTGCATCAGCTTTGGCGGCGATTGAAGTGGCGGCGCAGCATCTCTCGCGCCAAACATTCTTGACAGCCACTGCCGCGCGCGTGCGCCCTCGTGGCGCAGGCCTTGCTGGCTAGAATTGGAAATACACGAATTCCTTGACGTCGGTCATCAGGGCAAGGGACAGCAGCAGTCCTCCGGCGGCCGCGAGGGCGGTCTCGAAACCGTAGCGAAAACGCCAGGGCTCCTGCCCGAGCACGGGCGATGTGCCGGCCTTACTCCCATCGATCATCTGTTGGCTGTTGGGAGCAAAAAGCACGATTGCCAGACCCGCGAAGAGCGCGGCATGTTGGGCCAGGCTACTGCCTATCCCGCGCATCCCGTGCCAATCGCGCGCGGTGCCGATACCCTCGGTCAGCAGCAGGCCGACGGCGTCCCTACTACTGCCGATGATGCCATGCCCACCTGCCATCCCCACCAGCACGGCCATGGCCGCCGAAAAGCTCGGGGCGGCAAAGAACACCCACGCCAGTGTGACGGCAAGGAACGTCAGCCCTTGGGCCGGTACGCATCCGAGCTCGAGCCGCCAGCCACGCCGGGCGGCACCTGCTGCGAGGCGAGTCCAGAGGTGATTGATGCTCAAAAACAGCCCATGCAGTGCACCCCATAGCACGAAAGGCCATGCCGCGCCGTGCCAAAGCCCACCCAGCATCATGGTAAGCATCAGATTGACGTAGCGGCGCGTCTGCCCCTTCCTGCTGCCACCCAGAGGAATGTAAAGGTAATCTCGCAGCCAGCGCGATAGGGTCATGTGCCAACGGCGCCAGAACTCGATGATCGACGTCGCCTGATAAGGCGAGTTGAAGTTGTAGGGCAGCCAAATTCCGAACATGCGCGCGAGCCCGACGGCCATATCTGAATAGGCGGAAAAGTCGAAGTAAAGGCCAAGGCCGAAGGCCAGCGCTGCACGCCAGGCCTCGAACAAATTCGGGGGCGAAGCCACAGCTGCGACAAAGACAGGTGTCGAAAGCGACGAGATTGGATCAGCCAGGAGGAGCTTCTTGAGTAGACCAATCACGAAGAACGCCAAGCCATGACTAACGTCGACGGCATTGAACCGAAAGATTTTCGGATCGCGAAATTGCGGCATCAATTCATGATGATGCACGATCGGCCCCGCAATCAGTTGCGGAAAGAACGAGACGAAAAGCAGGTATTGCAGAAGCGAATAGCGGGGGGCAGCGCCGTTGTAGACGTCGACCAGGTAGGCGATCTGCTGGAAGGTATGGAAGGAAATGGCAAGGGGCAAAATAATCGCCGCCACGGCAAACTCGATACCGAGCAAGAACGCAACGCCGTCGGCGACGAAGGCTGCGTATTTGTAATAGCCAAGCAAGGAAATATTGCTGGCCAGCGCCAAGGTTAGCAGCAGGCGGCGCTGTACCATGCTGCGCTGAGATAGCCGATAGAGCCACTGCGCAAATGCAAAGTTGAGGAGCATCCACGCGATAAGCAGGCCCAGGTAGGGAAGGCTCCACCAACCGTAAAATACCCATGAGGCGGCGAGTACCCAGACGCGTGCGGCTTGCGCGGAGAGCCGGCGGGCGATCCAGAAGTATCCGATCAGGGTCACCGGCAAAAACACGAGAACGAAAATTTTCGAATTGAAGAGCATGGCCTCTTGAGGCGCTGCGGTGACGTCCATGCGAAGAGCGGCGCGGACCCTCGGGGTAAGGACCGCGGCGTGTGGTCGGCGACCAGCGTGGACCTCACGGCCCCTTGTGAAGGATCATGCGCGAGAACCACTACTGGTACGTCTGCGGTTCCCGAAGTCGAACGCTTGAACCCTGTGGCGAGCGCTTGCCGCTTCTCCGCCTCGACGCCAATGGGAGCCATCCCAGTTCCGCGAGGCCATTCCAACCTGGCAGTGCGGGCGCACCCCCACAACTTACGCCAAAGAGGTAGGCTCTCAGCCAAACAGGGGGGCCGGGAAACCCGCATTTGCTTGGTATCGAGAATTGCCAGGCGCGCCCGCCCGCGCTCTCCTTGGGCGTGCAAGGCTCAATTCGGCTGAGTGAAACGTGCGGCGAAGCTGGAGCATCAATGGTCGCTTCCTAACCCAGTCAATTACGGGCGTGCAGCGCTATGCTTATGAAGTTCTTCTGGCACTCGATCGACATCTCGCACGCTCCAATCCGCTCACCCGCGGGCTCGAGCTCGAAGTGCTGGTGCCGGCCGGATGTACTGCGCCGCTTGGTCTCAAAGCAATCCGGACGCGAGCGCCCGCATCGACCCTGACTGGACACGCTTGGGAACAATTCACGCTGCCAGGACAGGTGAAAGACGGCGTGCTCAGTCTCTGCAATACGGGGCCGCTTTGGGTTGGCAAGCAGAGCCTGTGCATTCACGACATCAATACGCGAACCTGTCCTGACAGCTACACCTTGCCATTTCGCGCGCTCTACCGCGCATTGCTGCCTAGACTCGGTCGCACCTCAACCAGCATCGCTACGGTGTCGCGCTACTCCGCCCAGCAATTACATCGCTTCGGTATCGCCAGCCAAAAGAGCATCATCGTCGCTGGCAACGGGCACGAACATGCGCTCACGTGGCAGCCTCGGCATTCCCCAGCGACGGCCGCCTGCGCCGGGCCGGGAACGATCGTCATGCTGGGAAGCCCAGCACCACACAAGAATATTGGCTTGCTGGTGAGCCTTGCTCCCGAGCTGTCTGCCGCCGGACTCCGGCTGGCCGTGGTGGGCAGCGTCGATGACGCGGTATTTCGCAGCCAGCTCGGGAAACCTGCCGCCCAGAACATCGCTTGGCTCGGCAGAGTGTCGGATGCCGAGCTCGCCGCCTTGCTGCGGGACTGCTTGTGTCTGGCCTTTCCCTCCTTGAGCGAAGGCTTCGGGCTACCCGTGCTGGAGGCGATGGCGCTTGGATGTCCGGTGGTGGCGGCCGAGCAGGCGAGCTTACCCGAGATCTGTGGCGATGCAGCGCTCCTGGCATCTGCATCCGATCCGCACGCCTGGCTTGCCTGCATCCTGCGATTGCGCGACGACCGCGCGCTGCGGCACTGCTTGGTGAAACGTGGCCGACAGCGGGCCACGGCCTATAGCTGGACCGATACCGCGCAGCGCTATCTGGAAGAGATGTGGCGCATCGATGGCCTCGGCCCGCAGATGCCGACGGCACCTATTCGCGGCGTTCGGCGAACACTGTCAAGCTAGGCCTGTTGCCGCGGCGGCTCTCGGCATGAAGCGGCCCGAAATCAGCCGCCGTGCAGGGCCATGGCGACTTGCAATGCATTGATCATCTCGCGCTCGAAACGTGCCACAGAGAAGCGATCGGCATTGTGTCGGCACGCACTGCATTCTATACGCTGCCCCTCTATCTCGAACTCTTCAACAGCGCTCTTGATGGCCTCAACGCTCTGCCGTTTGAACAGAATGCCGGTCGGCTCACGCGCCGCGCCGAGCGCTTGCACGATATCGAGCGCGCCACCGCGTCCGAAGGCAATGAGGGGAGTTCCGCACGCCTGAGCCTCCGCCATGCTGATGCCGAAGTCTTCGCATCCGGCAAATACCATGGCTCGCGCCTCAGCCAGTGTGCGTACGTACTCGCGCCGTGGCAAATAGCCGGTGAACGTCACGTTGGCGGAGGCAAGTGCCCGCAGCTCCTTGCTGCGGTAACCTTCCCCAACCATGATGAGACGGCGCGCCGGCATTTCGCGAAAGGCCTTGATTACGAGATCCGCGCGTTTGTTGGGGGCCAAAAAAGAAGTAGCGACGTAGTAATCGTCTTTGTGAGCCTCAAATTGCAAGTCCGCCATCGCGACGGGCGGGTAGACCACGCTTGCCTCACGGCCGTACACGCGCTTTATGCGCAGGCGCACATAGTTGGAATTCGCCAGCATTATGTCCGGCCCATGCGCGGTGCGCGTGTCCCAAGTCCTCAGCCGGTGCAAGAGGTAACGAAAGAGCATACCCTTCGGGCCCCAGCCGAGCCGGCCTTGTGACAGGTAGGAAAACTGCTCGTCCCAGGCGTAGCGCGCGGGCGTATGCACGTAGCAAACGTGCGGCTGGTCGGGTCTGGTCAATACTCCGCGCGCAAAAGCTGCCGACGATGAAACAACGGCGTCGTAGGAGGTGACGTCGAACTGCTCGATCAGGAACGGGCATATCGAAAAGAGTGCGCGGTAATACCTCTTCACCAAGGGCAGGCGATTGGCGATCGACGTATGAAAGTTCACGTCGGGAAAGAACTGGGCCTTGAGCTCAGGCGAAAGAAAATCAAACAGCGTGAAGACGTCCGGCGCATGGAATATACGACACAGCTCGGCGAGAACTCTCTCACCTCCCCGAAACGCGGGACACCAATCGTGCACCAGGGCCACGCGAGCCGCCGCAGCCGCAGACACTGTGGCAGGCAATGCGGCCGCGACCGCGCGGGCGTTCGAAGGAGGCTTGGGAATCGCGCCTGGCGCCCTTCCATATTCGACGGTCGGCAGCGGCACGTGCCCGCCCGTCAATCCTGGCCCGCTTGTCACCAGATGGGCGCTCGTTCGCTGGAGGTTTTGCTGCGTCTTGGATGCTTGTCGATCAGATTAACTCTCCCATGGGCATAACGAAGACAAGACGCTCGAATGCGCGGCGGCTAAGCATATCGAAGCACGCTGCTTACGCCTAAGTGTTTACCCGTTACGGCACCGGTGAGGGCCCGGGATGGACACGGGATTCGCCATTCCAGAAAAAATTGCGAGAACAGGCGCCCACCCGACCGGCGTAGGCCGCTACGTCCTTAGGACGTGTTCCACGTCACCAACTCCGGCATTTACTATCACCGCCATCAAAGGTCGATTACGGGTCGAGCAGCAGGGCGACGTATGCTTGCGTTTCCTCCATTGGTCGGCGCGCGCGGCAAACTGTTCAATGGGGACGTGGGGACCCCGCCAGATATGCCCATCTGGGGGGACGGGCTTGTCGAACAGTCGATCGCCGATTTCTACTCCCCGAGCGGGGGGAGCACCGCGTGCACAGATGAGTTCGCCTTCCCGATCCCGTCGCTTGTCGCACGATTACGCGTGACCAACACGAGGCCTCCTGAAGCTGTCGTCTATTTGCAACGTCTTCTCGTGGCGCACATTGATGCTGCCGCGCGCCATCTCCCCCAACTGCAGCAGCACCGGCCGCGGCACGCGCCGCGGACTATCGACTTGATCTTTGCGACGGGCACAATCACCACGTTGACCGCACATGATGTTGCGCGTGAGGCCAAATCGGCGCGACGCGCTTTCTTCGGCCCTCTTTCCCCGCTTGCAGAGCAAAGTAGGCGCACGTGCGCAACTGCGCCAAGCCTGCAATTTGCCCGCGAGCGCTGGCTGTTCGAACTGTCGGTCCTGTCTTGTCTTGACCATATGCTGGTGATGGCACGACGCGGAGGCAAGCACGATCACCCCATCTGCATCGCTGATGTGTTCGTTGGCTCCCTGCACGCGAGCCTCAATGCCGCTTATTTGTACCCGGAGTTTGCTTACGCCCATGAACTTCTCAGCCTTGGCGCCTGGCTTGGCTACTTGGTGCGGGGCCGCGCAGCACTGATGCCCACCTTCGTGGCCGAGCTGCTCCTGTGCGAGCTCGCCTCTGCGCGCAAGCCGAGCTCTCAAGCCGACGCTACCGACGAAATTCGTGCACTGCTGCGGTTCTACGCCGATCTTGCCGTGGGCTCCCGGCACCTTCAGTGGCAGGCGCGGCGAACTGTTCGCAGCGGGCAAGCGCAGCTCGTACTTCCTAGGCCGCGGGGTATGGCGGCCGTCTATATCTGGAACAAAGCGGTTCACAAAGAAATCGATAAGCGGCTGCATCGGGTCATGCGTAATCAGGGCAGAGCACGTGATGACACTTGAGCCAACGGGAAATCTCAATGATCTCGGTGTGACTGCCGGCTCAACGCTCGATAGTCCACCAGCCGCGTCTTCAGCTTCTTATCTGTCTTCGCTCCGCGAACTCCTTGGGACGATCGATGTGGCCGCAATCGATCGGTTGCTCGACGTGCTTAGAACGGCTCGCGACAGTCGAGCCACCATCTATATTGCCGGCAACGGTGGCAGCGCCTCTACGGCATCGCATTGGGCCAACGACTTGGGAAAAGCAACCAAACGCTCAGGTCGCCTTCCCATACGCGCCCTTTGCCTCGCCGACAATGTCTCTTGGTTCTCGGCGCTGGCGAATGACGAGGGCTACGCGCGGGTGTTCGCCGGACAGCTGGAGAATTTTGCCCGCCTCGATGACGTGCTGATCGTCATTTCGGCCAGCGGTAACTCGGTCAATTTGATCGAGGCGGTGGATGTAGCGCGCCAGGCGGGCATGACCAGCGTCGGCTTGCTTGGATTTGACGGAGGGGAACTCAGACATCGCGTCGACGAGATGGTATGGGTGCGTTCGCAAAATGGTGCGTACGAGCTAGTGGAGGATGCACACGCCGCCATCTGCCATGCCATAACGCGCAGCCTCGCAGCGGATCGCAAAGAGAACCTGTGATGCAACCGAAGGCTACACTGGCATCGGAAGCTTTGATCGAGGGCCGAAAGTACCGTCGCCCGACGCAAGCCGTCATTCTTGCTGGGGGACGCGG
>Ga0075434_100000716_pt1 | contig 25930 bp, 25 predicted proteins | sample RhiMethybrSRZTD3_FD_75298 | JGI IMG/M metagenome (GOLD analysis project Ga0075434, IMG submission 75298) | Populus rhizosphere microbial communities from Tennessee, USA - Rhizosphere MetaG P. TD hybrid SRZTD3 | ecosystem: Host-associated > Plants > Roots > Rhizosphere > Soil | place: USA... | reverse complement strand
GAGCTCCTCCTTCTCCATGGTGAGCGGCGGCATCAGGATGATCACGTCGCCGAGCGGGCGGACGATGACCCCGCGCCTGCGCGCTTCAAGAATGACCTTGTGGCCGATCCGTTTTTCCACGGGATAGCCGCGGCGATTTTGTTTGTCTTCGGTCAGCTCGATGCCGACCATGAAGCCCCATTGGCGGATGTCGGCGACGTGATCGAGCGGCAAAAATTCTTTTTCCAGGCGCTGTCGAATATATTCGATACTCGGCTGCATCCGATCCAGGATCTTTTCGCTCTCGAAAAGCTTCAGGCTCGCCAGCGCCGCGGCGCAGCCTAAGGGATTTCCCGTATAGGTATGGCCGTGAAAGAAACTCTTGAACTCCTTGTACTCTCCGAGAAACGCCGCGAAGATCTCCTCGCTCGCGAGCGTCGCCGCGAGCGGCAGGTAGCCGCCGGTAATGCCTTTCGCGACGCAGAGAATGTCGGGACTCACTCCGGCATACTCGTAGGCGAACATCCTTCCGGTGCGTCCGAAGCCCGTAGCGACCTCGTCGGCGATGAAAAGAATACGTTCTCTGCGGCAGATCTCGCGCAGCGCTTGCAAATACGCGACCGAATGCGCCCACATGCCGGCGGCGCCCTGCATCAGCGGCTCGACGATAAGCGCCGCGAGCGAGTCTTTTTCCTCGGAAAGCTTCGCCTCGGCCTCGGAGATCGCGCGCTTCAGCGCCTCCTGCTCCGTCATGCGCTCGAAGTAGCGAAAGACGTGCGGCGGATTGAGGCGCATGACGGGAAAGAGAAGCGCGCGATGAAAGCGGTGAAACGTTTCCGCGTAGCCGACGCTCATCGAGCCGACCGTGTCGCCGTGGTACGCCTCGGCGAGCGATGCAATGCGCGTGCGGCGGCTTTCGCCCTTTATTTGCCAATACTGGACGGCGATCTTGAGCGCCGCCTCGACAGCGGTCGCCCCGTCGTCGGAGTAGAAGACGCGCTTAAGTCCCGGCGGAGCGATGCGGATCAGTTTTTCCGCCAGCTCGATGCCCGGAACGTGCGACAACCCTAGAAAGGTCGAATGCGCAATCTTATCGAGCTGCGTCTTAACCGCCTCGTCCAGCTCGCGCCGGCGATGGCCGTGGATGTTGCACCACAGCGACGAGACGCCGTCGAGATATCTCTTGCCGTGAACGTCGACGAGATAACGGCCTTCGCCGCTCTCGATGATGCACGGCTCGTCGTCCATCCATTCGCGCATCTGCGTAAACGGATGCCATAAATACGTATGATCGAGGCGTTTGAGCTCTTCGTAGCGCGACATGTCAAATTTGGAATTCACTTTTGACTTCTGCGAAAGTTTTCAGCGCGCGGTGGAGCTGCTCATGCGTGTGCGTCGCCATGGCCGTGACGCGGAGGCGCGACGTGCCTTCGGGCACCGTCGGCGGCCGAATGCCCTGGACGAACACCCCCTTTTCCAGCAGCCGCTCGGAAAGGGCCATGCATTTTTTCGCGTCGCCGATGACGAGCGGCAGAATCTGGCTCTCGCTCTCGGCGACCGCGAAGCCCGCGGCTCTCAGCCCTTCCCGCAGCGCCCGGATGTTGTGCCACAGCGCAAGGCGGCGCTGCGGCTCATTATACAGTAAATCGACGGCGGCACTCGCCGCGGCGAGCACCGGCGGCGGCAGCGCGGTGGTAAAGACGAAGCTCCGACAGCGATTGATGAGAACATCCCGCAGCGCGTCGCCGCAGGCCACGTAGGCGCCGAAGCCGCCGAGCGCCTTTCCGAGCGTCCCCATCTGGAGCGTTATGCGCTCCGCGAGGCCGAATTTCGCCGCGACTCCGGCGCCGTTCGGACCGAAGACGCCGGTCGCGTGCGCTTCATCGATCATGATCATCGCGCCGTGTCTTTCGGCCAGCTCGACGATCGCGGCGAGGGGCGTCTCATCGCCATCCATGCTGAAGATCGTCTCGGTCACGATCAGTTTGCGCCCACGCGCAGGCGCCTTCTTCAGCGCAGCTTCCAAAAATGCAACGTCGCAGTGAGGATAGACGATCGTCTGCGCGCGCGACAGGCGGCAGCCGTCGATGATACTGGCGTGGTTGAGCGCGTCGCTTAAAATCGTGTCCCCTTCGCCGGCAAGTGCCGGAATGATTCCGGCGTTCGCCTGATAGCCGGAGTTGAAGACGAGCGCGCCGGCGGTATTTTTGAGCTTGGCGATTTTCTCTTCCAGCTCTTCATAAAGCGCCATGTTGCCCGAGATGAGGCGCGAGGCGGCTGAGCCGCAGCCGTAGCGCTCGATCGCCTCGCGCGCGGCTTTTTTGAGCGCCGGATGGGCCGCGAGGCCGAGATAATTGTTCGAGGAAAAATTGAGCGCCGGGCGGCCGTCGAGCACAAGCTCGGCGCCCTGCTCGCCGTCGACGCGGCGCAGGCTGCGGTAGAGGCCGCGGCGCTTCAGCGCCTCGATCTGGTCGGTAAAATCGTCCGCCATCAAGCGCATAGATTTATTATACGGGCACAGGCAGCGCAAACCGGCGGCATGGCTTGACCCTCGAACAAATCGGGTGATAGAGATTGTGCGTTCGAGGGAGGTGTTCCATGGCCGAGCGCGTTTGGGATCGTTTTTTGACCGAGCAAGACAAGGCGCACGTCGCGAGGAAGCCGCCGCGGGCGATCGGCTTCGGCAAAAAGCCGGCGCTTTTGTTGATCGATCTCTACCGCTGGGTCTTCGGCGACAAGCCCGAGCCCGTTTTGGAGTCGATCAAAGACTGGCCCGGGAGCTGCGGCCTAGCCGGCTGGAACGCGATTCCCCACATCCAGACCCTGCTCCAAACCGCCCGCGACGCGCGCATCCCGATCATCCACGTCACCGGCCTCGGCGGCGCGGGAGTGGACGAGTGGTCGTTCCGCCGCGGCGACGGTAAGAAGTCCCCGACGCCGGAAATGCAGGATCGCCAACGGCGCAAGTTCGACATCATCGACGAGGTCGAGCCGCTGCCCGGCGAGGCCGTATTGAAAAAATTATCCCCGAGCGCTTTCTGGGGCACGCCGCTCGTCGCGCATCTGAACCAGCTCGGCGTGGACACGATTATCGCCTGCGGCGAGAGCACGAGCGGCTGCGTGCGCGCGAGCGTCGTCGACGGCACGACCTACCGCTTCCGCATGATCGTGGCGGAGGAGTGCGTCTTCGACCGCCACGAGGCCTGCCACGCGATCAACCTCTTCGACATGAATCAGAAATACGCCGACGTGCTGCCGCTCGACGACATCGTCCAATATATCCGCTCCTGGCGCGCCGAGCAGCCGGCCGGGGCGTAGACTGACGGGCGAACGTCTGCGCGAAAATTCCATGCGCATCGCCGTCCCCGACCTGATTTCTAACTCGTATTTTCCCGCCATCGCCGCTGCCGAGCTGGGCTTCTTCAAGGCCGAAGGGCTCGACATCGATAAAGTCGAGCTGCTCTTCCCCGTACCGAAACTGATGGAGGCGCTGCGCGACGGCGCGCTCGACTTCGTCGCCGGCTCGGCGCACGCGACGCTGATGGCGTTCAAGGACTGGCGCGGCGCGAGGCTGCTCGCCGCGCTGGCGCAGCGCATGTACTGGCTGCTCGTGCTCCGCGCCGACATCGAAGCGAAGCGCGGCGACGTCGCGGCGGTCAAAGGTCTGCGCATCGGCGCCGCGCCCGGCGTCGATCTCGGCCTTAAACGTTTACTCGTCGAGGCGGGCATCGATCCCGCGCGTGACCGCGTCGATATCGCGCCGGTCCCCGGCGCCACGGGCGCAACGGTCTCTTTCGGCCTGACGGCGGCGAAGGCGCTCGAAGAGGGCAAGATCGACGGCTTCTGGGCCAACGCCATGGGCGCGGAGATCGCGGTGAGAAAGGGCGTCGGCAAAATTGTCCTCGACGTGCGCCGCGGCCTTGCGCCCGCGCCTGCGCTTCATTACACGTTCCCCGCGCTGATCACGACCGAGGCGCGCATCGCGCGCGAACCGGAGAGCGCCGCGGCGGCGGTGCGCGCGCTGGTGAAAGCGCAAAACGCGCTCCGCGAAGAACCCGGCCGTGCCACGGCGATCGGCCGGCGCGTCTTCCCGCCGTCCGAAGCGGAATTGATCGCCGAGCTGATCCGACGCGACGTGCCGTACTACGATCCGGCCATCTCCGAAGAGACTATTCGCAACATGAATCGCTTCGCGATCGATATGGGGCTTCTCTCTCGCGATGTCGCTTACGATCAGGTCGTCGCGACGCAATTTTGCGATCTGTGGAGCGCCAAAAGCTGATCTGAATTCTATGGCCAAAGTCCGCGTCGTCTTTTCCTGCCAGAACTGCGGCTCCCAAGCGCCTAAATGGCTCGGGAAGTGTCCCGACTGCAATCAGTGGAACACGATGGTCGAGGAGAAGTTCGAGCGCACCGTCAATCCTCGCGATGCGCTCGGCGTCGGCGGCCACGAAGATCCGGCCTCGATCGCCGATATCTCGACCGCCGAGGAAGGGCGAGTGCTCTCTGGCATCGGCGAATTCGACCGCGTCCTCGGCGGCGGACTCGTCCCGGGATCGGTGACGCTCATCGGCGGCGACCCGGGCATCGGCAAATCGACGCTGCTCATTCAAGCCTTCGCCGCGCTCGGCCAGCGCCTGACGTGCCTGTACGTGTCGGGCGAGGAATCGCAGCGCCAGATTAAGATGCGCGCCGAGCGGCTCGGGATCGACGCGCCGAAACTTTTTATCTTGAGCGAGACGGCGCTCGATAAAATTTTAGAGCAGATCAAAAAAATCCGCCCCCAGGTGCTGGTCGTCGATTCGATCCAGACGATCTTCTCCTCCGCGCTGCCCTCCGCCCCCGGCAGCATCGGCCAGGTGCGCGAGTGCTCGGGCGCGGTCATCACGCTCGCGAAAAAAAGCGGCCTCAGCACTTTTCTCATCGGCCACGTGACGAAGGACGGCGCGCTCGCGGGGCCGCGCGTGCTCGAGCACATGGTCGATACCGTGCTCTACTTCGAAGGCGACGGCGGCCACAACTTCAGAATTCTCCGCGCGGTCAAGAACCGCTTCGGCTCGACCAACGAGATCGGCGTCTTTGAGATGAAGGAAAGCGGACTGCAGGAGGTCGCGAACCCGTCGGAGCTTTTTCTGATGGAGCGGCCGCTCAAGGCGCCGGGATCGGCCGTGATCTGCAGCATGGAGGGCACGCGCCCGATCCTCGTCGAGCTGCAGGCGCTCGTGACGCCGTCGTTTCTCGCAGTGCCGCGGCGGACGACGATCGGCGTCGACCACAATCGCGTCGCGCTGTTAGTCGCCGTGCTGGAGAAGAAGATGGGCGTGAGGCTCTTTAATCAGGACATCTTCGTCAATGTCGCGGGCGGCGTTCAGGTCGACGAGCCGGCGGTCGATCTGGGGGTCGCCGCCGCCGTCGGCTCCAGCTATCTGGAAAAGCCGATCGACGCGCGCACGGTGATCTTCGGCGAGGTTGGCCTCGCCGGCGAGGTGCGCGGCATCGCCCAAGCCGAGGCGCGTCTAAAAGAGGCCGGCAAGCTCGGCTTCGAGCGCGCGATTCTCCCCAAGAGCAACAGCGCGCAGCTCGCCCACATGAAAAGTCCTGAGCTCCTCGGCGTCGGCTCGCTCAGCGAATGCTGGGAAGTGCTTTTTTAAAAGCTGCGCGGTCGAGAAGCGAGCAGCCCAAGCCCCGAGGAGACACGAGACCGGATGCGTACGTATTTAGTACGCTGGGGATGTCCGCCGACGAGGACGCAGGGATGCGACGCTTATCGGCCGCGCGTTACGCCGCCGGGCGAACCGCGGCATTGCTCGCGAACCACTCGTTCGCCGCGTCCCAATTGATATTCGCGCAGAACGCCTCGATGTACTTGCTCCGCTCGGACGGTTTGTAGTCGAGCAGAAAGGCGTGCTCCCATACGTCCATCACGAGCACCGGCTTGAAGCCCGACGGCACGCCGACGTCGTGCAGCTCGATCCAGTGATTCGATAATTTGCCCGTCATGGGATCCTGGTAGAGGACCGACCAACCGACGCCGCGCATCCCGCCGACCGCGACGAAGTCCGATTTCCAGGCGTCGAAGCCGCCGAAGCTCTCCTCGAGCGCTCGCTTGAGCTCGCTTGAGGGGTTGCCCTTTCCCTTCGGAGCGAGATTGCCGAAATAGTACTCGTGCAGCACCATGCCGCCGAATTCGAAGCCTAAATGGCGCTTGATCTCCGTAAAGGAAGGATTCGTCGGCGAGGCTTTTTTGTTTCGGCTGATCTCCAGCAGCTGTTCGGTCAGGAGGTTGGTATTCTTGACGTAGCCTTCATAAAGGGCAAAATGCATCTCCAGCGTTTTGTCGGAGATGCCCTGGAGCCCGGAGAGGTTGAACTTCTTCGCTTTGTAGGCGTTCTTTTCCATTAGATTCTCCTCCTGATTTTTAATTCGTTCGAAATGGCTGCGAGAAACGGCCGCGCTAATCGACAACCAGGTAAACCTCGCGCTTTGGAGAATGGGTAAGCAGGCTCGACATCTTTTTGGTCCAGGCCTGAAACTCCGGATTGTCCGTGAGCTTATTAATTTGAGTCTCGAGAGTGGCGAGATCCGCCGCCTCCTGCTCGAAGACGATATCGGGAGCGCCGGGCGATGCGAAGTGCGTGTGCAGAATCTTCGGCCGCGCTCCACCGACGCTCACGACAAGATCGCGGAGTTTTTGGAGCTCGTGTTCCAGCTCGCCGCTCTTGCCCGGGATGGCGCAAAAGCCGAATCGCGATAGACAGGTCATGGAATCTCTCTTGCGTAGAATTAGAGGAAATTCACGGATGAAACAGAAGTCAACGGCCCCGGCGCCGGCGGGCATCGCCTGCGGCCCGCCGGCGCCTGAGAGTTTTTTTAGTTATCCACGCTGTGAGGCGATCTGCAGGTTGTTGATGACTTTCTTCACGCCATCAGTGTTACGCGCGAGCTCTTCGGCCTTGGCCTTCTGCTGCGCGTCCGGCACGATGCCATTCAGGTAAACGATGCCGTTATTCGTGTCCACATCGATGCGCGTGAAGTTAGCCGCCTTGTCCCCCACGAGCTTGGTCTTTACCTTCGCGGTCAGCGTCGAATCGTCGACGGTGGCCCCGGCGCTCTTGCCCGTCATCGACTGGCAGCCCGCGAGCGAGACCAACAACAACACCGCAGCCAAACTATTCAATACCTTTCTCATCACAACACCTCCTTTTCGGTTTGACCTGATCTTCCACCTACCAATATAGCTCCGCCCCGAGACGGGACGAATCGGTAAAATACCGAATTCGCGCGAGGAGATCACCTGACGGGAATTAAACGATAGACGACACGTAACCCCGCGATGTCGCTCGGGTTGACGGGGAGCAGGCGGTGCGTTATCAAATAAAACTCGGCCGGTGTGGCGGAACGGCAGACGCGTCGGACTCAAAATCCGATGGAGGCAACTCCGTGGGGGTTCAAGTCCCTTCACCGGCACCAATTCTCTTTTACATCCCTCGGTAATCGGCCTTAGCCTTTTCTCTTTATCTTTTGCTAATCGGTGCTAGCTGTAAAATTAGAAGAGGAGGGTAACGTCATGGCTCGCCCAATGAGAGCATATACGCCGGATGTGACGGAACGGGAGATGCACGCTGGTGTGCTATCGACCGATTCACCGGCTTATCAAGCGTACGCTATTTTGCTTTTCGGCTTCACGGTGGCGCCGATCATCGCCGGCGCGGATAAATTTTTCGGCATCCTGACGGACTGGACGCAGTATCTCGCGCCGATTTTTCCGAGCACGCTCGGAATCGACGCGGCGACGTTCATGATGATCGTCGGCGCGATCGAGATCGTCGCGGGAATTATCGTCTTTCTCAAGCCGAGCGTCGGCGGCTTCATCGTCTCGGCGTGGCTGCTCGGAATAATCGTCAATCTGCTGCTGCTGCACAACTTCTATGATGTGGCGCTCCGCGATTTGGGCCTTTTGCTCGGCGGCTTGGCGCTGGCGCGGCTCGGCAGTCAGTTCGGCAGGTGAAGAATCGGCTAGGACGTCGGCGCTGAAGCGGGAAAAATCAGCGACTTGATCACCACCGGCACAGCGCCGGAGGACGGGATCAGCGCGCCGATGTCGATGTAATCGAATTCGCTGAGCGCGACGCCGTCGATCGACACGACCGCGTGCGCGACTTTCATCTCCTCCTTGAAGTGGAGACCGAGCGTGCCGCCCACGTCGCCGTCGTTGACCAGGATAAGAGGGAAGCCGGCGGCAAATACTTTCTCGAGCGCGCGCTCGACCCCGGAGCAGAACCCCTGCAGGCGGGCGAAGGTAGCGGAACCGTCCCATCGGTAGCCGACGGCCACGGGGCGCTTGCCGTCGGCGAGATCGAGACGCCGGAGGGCGCGGCCGATCGACTCCGCGACCCGCGCCGAATCGATATCGTCGCCGTCCCACGTGAACTCCGGCGCGACGACCGGAATATTTCGCACCGGGACGGCATCGATCGGGTCGACAAAGATCGTCCCGCCGCTCAGCTGAATCGTGTACTGCGACGCGCCGATGACCGTCGCGCGGATTTTCGCCGCCGGCTCGATCAAGGAAATCCCCAACCCCTCGGCGCGCCGTTTGACCTCGGCCGCGAGCAGCGCGCCCAGGTCGCCGAAGTCCCCCGGATTGCCGCCGTATACAAACTCCGAGACGCCCCCGGAAAAGGTGAGCGCATCGATTTTGCCGCGGTACGAGAGCGGCGGCAGACGGAAGAGTTTCGCGCCGCTCTCCGGCGGCGGTTTCAATGTAACGATCTCGAACAATCGGTCGGCCATGGTCGACGCCATCGCGGGCAGCTTCGAGAGATCGGCCTTTTTCCCCACGGTGAGCTCGAGGCCCGCAGCCGCGCCGAAAAACTTCCCCGCTTCTTCCAGGCGCGTCACGACGCCCTGTTGATCGAGCACGACGAGGCGCGCGCCGACGTCGAGCGCCGTCACCTCGCGCACTTTGCCGTCGATGCAAATCGCGATCTTGCTCGTGCCGCCGCCGATGTCGACGTTCATGCATACCTTGCCGGTGCGCGCCGAATTCGCCGCGGCGCCAGAGCCGTGCGCGGCCATCGTACTTTCGAGGCTGTCGCCGGCGCTGACCGCGACGAAGCGGCCGGCTTCCGCGGCGAAAAGGTCGGCGATTGCGCGCGCGTTGCGGCGCCTCACGGCAACGCCGGTAAGAATAAGCGCGCCGGTATCGATCTCCTCGCGCTTGAGCCCCGCGCGCTCGTATTGCCGCTCGATGAATTTTCCCAGCGCGTCGACGTCGATCGTGAGATCGTCCCGATAAGGGGTAAGCAGAATCTCCGACTCGCTCAAGATCTCGCGGCGCGTGACCGCATAGCGGGTCCCCTGCTGGCGCAATTCGAGGCGAGAAAAGGCCAGATGCGAGGTGGACGAGCCGATATCGACGCCCACGCTCGTGAGCTTGATGTCGTCCTCTTCGACTATGTGGCGGCCGGCGTTGGTAAAACTCTGCATCATCACCTTGAGAAACGTAGGGGGCAGGCCCGAGGCCTGCCCCCTACATACAACGACAGTATGCCTGAATGAAACGACTACGGCTTGCGATAAAGCGAGTCGTCCATGCGGGATTTGACGCCTTCTTTTTCGAGCGTCTCCGTGTATTCTTTCCGCAGATACGGATCTTCATCATAGTACGGAATCGCGGTGCCGCCGTCTTTGATGTCGATCGCGCCGTAGTCGATATGCGGATCGCCCGGTTTGCCGCGCTCGCGGCCCGGGGCGTTGGGGCCGAACCAAGCCGAGAGGCGCAGTGGCTCCTTGCTGATGCCGAAGTGCGCGTGAAACCAGTTGCCGCCCATCGGCGCGGCGCTCACGAGGCCCACGGGCTCGTAGTCCTGCCGCCTCACCTGATCGCCCTTGCCTTCCTCCCAGGGATGCTGCCCGAGCGTCGCCGGCCAGGTGTAGGTGTAGCCCTTGCCGGTGAGGCAGACGAGCACCGCGGCCGAGCCGTGCGCGTGCGCCTTGGAGTAGCGGCCGTTTTCGTGCTGGCCGATCCAAAGGTAGAAATTATTTCCCGTCATGTGCGGCTCGATGCGGCGGTACCCCGGGGAGCGGCGGTTGTCGAGCGGCAGCTCGCAGTTGATGATGTCGGGGATGATGTTCGTCTTTCGCATCGCGAGACCGCGCAGCGGGTCGGGGGAAACGTCTTCTTTATATTTGTAATAATCGTCGGACGCGTCGAAGCGGTCCTTGAACGAATAAGGGCAGTTAAAGATGAAATCGTTGTTCGACACCATGTTCATCATGTTCGGCGCCGTGGTCCCGGCCAAAAGCAGCGCCGGGCTGGACGTCGCGTTGACGATGCGGTGCGACGCGTTCATCGGAATCGAAAACAGCGAGCCCCGCTGCCACTCGAAGGTGAGCTTCTTGCCGTTGCCCTCGCTCCAGACCTCCGTCGTGCCGCGCCCATCCACCACGAGGTAAACCTCTTCGTAGAGATGTTTCTCCGGGTTCAGCGCGCCCGCGCCGGGCACCTCGACGACGTAGCAGCCCCAGAGTCCCTCGGTGCCGAGGAGCTGGATATACGTGCCGCTGCCGCCGAGCCGCTTCCAAGGCTTGCGCGGCAGATCCTGCACGCGGCGCACGCCGATCTCGCGGTAGACCGGGATGCCCTCGGATTCCATAAAGAGATCGTAGGGCGTCTTCGGGCGTAGAAACTTGCCGTAGCCCGCCTTCGTCTTCTCGTCCGTAGGGGCCTCAAATTTTCCTGTCGGTCCGTGATCCATATGCGCCTCCCTAGTCTCTTCCGTCTAAGCCATTTATCTAAAAATTTCAACGTTGCGGATACGTCACGACCTCGCCGTCGACGGCGGCGAACGGCGTCAGCTGATGGATCTGCTGGCTCGCGGTCGAGAGGATGTGCCGCACCTGCCAGCCGCGCACGGTGAGCGCGTCGGCGACGAGCGAGCGATGGCAGCGCCACGGCACCGCCTCGGCGCACATGATCGCGCTCTTTTTTTTCGCCGCCAGGCTCTCGAGCTCCGCCAGGCCGGCCTGAAAATCCTCCGACTGCATGTAATCGGCGTAGCCGCGAAAGCTCAAGTTGCGCCAGGCCAGATTGATCGATTCCTTGGCCGGCTTTCTCAACCCGCCCAAGAGCTTCAAGTGGCGGTACTCGATTTTCTTACGCGCGAGGGCGCGCGAAAGCTTTCCCGAATTGAAATGGGGCACGTGGCGCGAGCGCGGCACCGTGCGGATGTCGATGAGGAGCGCGACGCCGAAATCCTCGAGCAGCGTCTCGAAATCTTCCAGCTTTCGGGTCGAATGCCCGATGGTGTAAATGGTGCGCGCCATCGCTGTAACCGACGGTCATAATTCTTTACGGAGCTCGCGGGCGACCGCGGCCAACAGCCGCGCCTTCGCGAGCGCGAGGTCGCGCTCGATCGTCATGAGCCCGCAATCGGGGGCGAGCCATAGCCGCTCGGGCTCCACGACCGCGAGCGCCTTGCGCACGCGCGCAACCACGGTCTCCAGCGGCTCGGGCGGCGTATCGCCCGGGTCCACGCAGCCAAAGACCACGGTGCGGTCTCTGCAAATCGCGAGCAGCGCGGGATCGAAGCCGCTGCGCGCGAATTCAACGGAAAAGCCGCCGATGCGGCTCTGCATCAGCAGCTCGAGCAGCTCCGGGTATTCATACTCGTGCTGGCGCTTGCCGCCGCCGGGATAGCCGTAACAGAGATGGACGAGCGTCGGCATCGTCACGCCTTCAAGGCAGCGGTCGAGCGCCTTCAAACCGTAAGCCGCGACCTTTTCGTGATAGCGCGTCATCGCCGGCTCGTCGATCTGCGCCACTTCGCAGCCGGCCGCCTCCAGCGCGAGCAGCTCCTCGTTGATCGCCGCGGCGACGTCGAGCGCGAGCCTCTCTTCGTCGTGGTAATGCTCGTCGTACGTGCTGTCGACGACGGTCATGGGGCCGGGCACCGCCATCTTGATCGGCATGGAGGTATGCGCCTTGGCGAAAAGTAAATCTCCGACCACGGCGACGCCGCGGCGGCGAATCGGTCCGACGACGCGCGGCACCGGCCGCTCGACGTCCGTGCGCCGGCGGATCGCCTTGCCGCGGCGGTTGACGAGATCGATGCCCTCGAGCGTTCCCAGTACATGATTGATGAAGTGAGGACGGCGCTGCTCGCCGTCGGTCAAGAGATCGAGACCGGCGCGCTGCTGCTCGTGCAGGATGACGATCGTCGCATCGTCCTGCGCCTCGCGGAGCAGCTCCCCTTCGAGACGAAACGTGACCTCGCTCCGCTCGCGCTCGGAGAGCCAGTGCGGCCGCGGGAAGCTCCCGACGGTAGTCGTCGCTAGGGGTGGAAGATTCATGTCAAGGCAAAAGGTAAAATCATATTGTTTTTTACTGTTTACTTTTAACTTTTTACTTGTTCGTGGATTCCCGTGATTTTCACGGTCGCGTGCTTCGATTTGTATTTGCGGTTTAAATAGATCAAGACGCCGGTGATGCCTTCGATGACGTAGGCGTTCCCCGCCGGTCCGGCGTCGTAAGGCGTAGCGCCGATGCGGCGGATGATCTCCATGACTTTCTCTTTCGCCTCGGCGCCGTCGCCGCAGACGAGCACGTCGCCGAGCGGCGCCTGCGTATCCTGAAGATCGAGCGCCGAGATGTTGTGCAGCGCGCCGATCACCGGCGCCTCGCCGGCGAGGATACCCTGCGCTTCGAGCAGCGCGGATCCGGCCGGCGGCACGAACGGCTTTCCTTTTTGGAGCGGCACGACGGCGTCGATGAGCGTCTTGCCGGCGAGCTGCCCTTTCAGGTCGGTGATGATTTTCGCGTGGCCCTCATAGGGGACGGCGATGACGACGAACTCGGCGTCTTTCACCGCGTCCTGATTGGTGTCGCCTTCGAGACGCCCGCCGCTGATTTTGCTTTTGAGCGAATCGACGACGCTCTTCGCCTTCTCGCGCTCGCGCGACCCGATGATGACGCGCACGCCCGGCGCCGCCAAACGAAGCGCCAGCGCGGTGCCCAAGCTTCCCGTACCGCCCACGATCGCAATCGAAAATTCTTTGTCCATAACTCCTCAGCGAAAGAGATCCTCCGCCTCCGGGCGAAGCAGCTCTCGCGCCGAGCCTTCCTCCCCCTTTCCTTCATATCCCCGAATCAATACCACCGGCACACGATCCTTCTTGCCCATTGCCAGCTCCGCCGCCGCCGCCAGTTCATCGGCGACCGCGCTGACCGCCGCGCGCAGCTCGTAGCCGTAGCTGTCGGTGGTACCGCGCTCGTCTTTGATCGGCGCGAGCCCGGCGACGCCGACGGCAACGTCGACGGTCCCGACCCGCCAAGCGCGCCCGAAGCTGTCGCTGATGATCACGCCCGGCGCCACGCCCCTCAGCCGCTCGATCTCGGCGCGTATCTCCCGCGCGGAAGCGTCGGGGTCGCGCGGCAGAAGGGCGGCGTGCTCCAAGCCAACGTTCGATAGATCGACGCCGGCGTTGGCGCAGATAAAGCCGTGATGGGTTTCGACGATGAGCGCGTTGCCGCCCTTGCGCACGATTCTCCGGCTCTCGCGCAGAATAATCTCCACCAGCCGCGGATCTTTCGCAAGCTCGCGCCCGAGCTCGACGGCGCGCGGCGACGGCTCGACTTCCGCCAGGGGAACGACGCGGCCCTCGGCTTTGGAGACGATCTTATGCGCCACGACCAAGACGTCCGTGCGCGTCAAAGTCAGCGCTTGCCGCGCGCAGGCATCGTCGATCAGCTTGCCGATCGAATCGCCGCGGCGCGCCTCGCCGACGCCTTCGACGCCGATGATTTCGAGCCGACTCACGCACCCGTCCCGCGCGCAGCCGCCCGCATTTCCATGATTTTGGCGTAGGCCGCTCCGGGTCCGCCGCCGGCGGCGACGAACCGCTCCAGGTCTTGCGGCTCGTCGATGTCGAGCGCGATGCGCTCGTTTTCCAGGACCACGAGCGGCAAGCGTCGATCGGCCGCCTGCCTTGAATGATACGAGAAGCTGTCGTAGCCGAAGCGAAGCTTGATGATGTCGGGCGGCGCGAGCAGCAGCGCGTTCGTGCCCATCCGATCGTGCGACGGCACCAGCAGCGCGAATGGGGCGGCGCGCGGCGCTTGCCGTACAACCTGCTCGATGTCTGCGCTCCGAACGAGCGGCATGTCGGCCGGAATCACCAGCGTGGCGTCGACGCCGCGCTTTTTGAGCTCGGCCAGCGCGAACTCGACGGCGCCGGTCTCCCCGCTTTCTTCCTCCTCGATGATCGCGCGCGCGCCGAGCGCAGCCGAAAGGTCGCGCACGTACTCGTCTCCCGTGACAACATACACCGCTTCCAGGCCGCGCGCGGCGATCGTTTGCGCGACGACGTCGCGCATCATCGCCTCGGCGAGCAGCGCGCGCTCGTCCGCGGAGAGCAGCGCGGAGAGGCGGTGCTTCGCGTTGGCAAAGCCTTTCACCGGTATCAAAGCAGCGATTTTCACAACAGCGCCAGAAGCCCGCGCGCGAGACTCCGCTTGTCTTCGAGTGTATTCATGCGGATCGGCAGCTCGACCGTCTGAACGCCGAGCGCCTCGATGCGCGTGCGCCAATTCCTGTCTTCCGGCGCAAGGACGAGAATATCGAGAAAGTCCGCATACCCTTTCGCGACGCCGAGCGCGGTGGGCTCGACGCCGGTCGCCCTCATGAGCCTGTCAGTCGGCCCGCTCACGGGTGCGCCGGCGATGATCGGGCTCACCGCGATGACCGGCTTCCGCGTTTCTTTGATCGCAGCGCGAATTCCCGGCACGGCGAGAATCGGTCCGATGCTCGTCGCCGGATTGCTCGGGCAGAGAATAATGGCGCAGGCCGCGCGGAGCGCCTCGAGCACGCCGGGCGCGGGACAGCTGTTCTCCGCGTCCTTGTACACAACGCGATTTGCCTCGACCGCCCAGCGGCGCTTGACGAAATATTCCTGAAACGAGATCTCGCCGTCGGGCGTGCCGATCCGCGTCTCGACGCGGTCGTCGCTCATCGGCAGGAGCTTTGCGCCGACGCCGAGCGCGCGCGAAAGGCGGTCGGTCGCTTGAGAGAGCGTCGCGCCTCCGCGCAGCAGATGCGTTCGCGCGATGTGGCGCGCGAGATCGCGGTCGCCGAGCTTGAACCAATCCTCTTCGCCGTATTTTGCCAGCCATTCGAGCGCCGCGAAGGTATCGTCGCGCACGCCCCAGCCTTTTTCGCCATCGGCGACGCCCGCCAAAGTGTACGCGATCGTGTCGAGGTCGGGCGAGATATAAAGATCGTGCAGGACAAAATCGTCGCCGGTGTTGCAGACGATCGCGAGTTGCTCAGGGCCCGTCTCGCAGGCCAGTCCATCGATGAGCTTGGCGCCGCCGGTGCCGCCGGTGAGGATGGCTAACATTGGAGCGCATCCGCGGAGTTCTGTTCCGTGAGCATCTTGCGGGCGATCTCATGCCTCACGAGCCCGTCGCCGCCGGCTAGATTTTCTACGTAAGGAACGAGCGCAGGCGGCAAGAAAGTATCGTTGATGTACTCGGGATAGAGCGGCAGCCGCGGCCGCAGCGTGAAGCCGGCCTGCCGCGTCCTGCGCTCCAACTCCACGAGCGCCGGCCACGGCGCCTCGGGATTGATGAAGTCCGGCGTCAGCGGCGATACGCCGCCCCAGTCGTTGATGCCGGCATGCAAGTACAGCGGATAGCCCTCGGGCGTGAGATTCGGCGGTGCCTGGATGTTCATCGCGCCGCCGAGGATGAGCCGCGCAAGCGCGATCGTTTTCAGCATCTCGCCCTGCGCCGGCTCCGGATGATCGCGCATCGGAATCTCCGGCTTGGGACGAAAGTTCTGCACGATGACTTCTTGAATGTGGCCGTAGCGCTCGCTGAGCTCGCGGATCGCGAACAGCGAATCGATCCGCTCTTCCCAGGCTTCTCCGATGCCGATCAGAATGCCGGTCGTGAACGGGATGCGGAGCTTCCCCGCTTCGGCGATCGTGCGTAATCTTAAGGACGGCTTCTTGTCCGGCGCGTTGTCGTGCGCGCCGCCTGGCAGCATGAGGCGTGCGCTCGTGCTCTCGAGCATGAGCCCCAGACTCGGGTTGACGTCTTTCAGCCGCCGCAAATCGCCGCTGCCCATGATGCCGGGATTGGAGTGCGGCAGGATCCCGGTCTCTTCCAGCGTCGCCTTACACGCTTCGTACAGATAATCGAGCGTGCGCTTGAGCCCGAGCCGGGCGAGAAAATCCTTCATCTCGGGATAGATCGCCTCCGGCTTGTCGCCCAGACTGAAGAGCGCTTCGGTGCAGCCGAGCAGCCTGCCGCGCCGCGCGACGGCGAGAACCTCGTCAAGCAACATCGTCTTTGCGCCGGCTTCGCCGGGCGCTTTGCGAAACGTGCAGTAGCCGCAGAAATCGCGGCAGAGATTCGTAAGCGGTATGAAGATCTTCGGCGAGAAGGTGATCGTTTTCCCCTTGTGGCGGTCGCGGAGCGCCGCCGCCGCGTCGAGGAGCGCAGCCGTGTCGTCGCCGCGGCTTTCCGCGAGGCGCAGCGCTTCGGCGCGCGACGGCGTTTTGCCGTCGCGAAACTCTTCGATCGGGATCTCGGCCATCAATGCCTGCATAGCCGATAAGTTCGTTTAGATCAACTACTTGCGCCACCTTTGACACGACTCGAAAGAGCGACTATGGTTCCCTACCGGAGGGCGCAAATGGCGGCAAATCTCGATGAAGTTTTGGTGATCGACGCCGACGGGCACGTCAACGAAGGCGACGTCGATCTGAAACCCTACCTGCCGGAAAAATGGCGCGCCGAGGCGCCGGTGCGGCTCCGCGACAACAGGGGCCACATGCGCATGCTGCTCGAGGGGCGCATCTGGCCGACCGCCGAAGGGCCGGGTCCCGGTGTGACCGGTCCGATGACCGACAAGGCGCGGAAGACCCGGCCGGGAATGACCGATGCGAAGGCCCGCTTGCAGGACATGGATCTGGAGGGCATAGACGTCGCAATCTTGTTCGGCACGCAGGTGGCGCTCACCGTCAACGGCCTCATGAACGGCGAGTTCGCCGCCGCGCTGTGCCGTGCAGTGAACGAATGGCTGCTCGAATACTGCGCGGCCGACCCCGCGCGCCTCAAAGCCGTCGGTCTGATCCCATGCCAGCTCCCCGATGCGGCGATCAAAGAGCTCGAATTTCTCGCCGAGAGAGGCGCACTCTCGGCGATGCTTCCAACCAACGTCTACGGCCGCAACATGGGCGACGCGATGTTTTTTCCGATCTACGACGCCGCCGAAAAGATCGGCATGACCCTCAGCGTCCATCCGCAGACCGGCCACGACGGCATCTCCGGCGTTTCGGGCGTGATGGGAGCCGGCAGCCGGCGCTTTGTCAAATACGCCTATGTCCACATGACGGCATTTCCGTTCGAGCTGATGATCGCAATGATGCACATGATCGGCGAAGGGGTTTTCGACCGCTTCCCGCGCCTTCGCGTGGCATACATGGAAGGCGGCGCCGGCTGGCTGCCCTACTGGATGGAGCGGCTCGACGAGCACGTCGAGAAGCTCGCGCCCCAGATGCCGATGCTCAAGCGCCGGCCGAGCGAGATCGTCCAGAGCGAGCAGATCGTCCTCTCCTGCGAGTCCGAGGAGACCGGCCTCGACCGCGTGCTCCAGGCCGCCGGCGCGGGATCGGTTCTGTACGCGTCCGACTACTGCCACTGGGACTGCCACTTTCCCTATTCCGTCAAGGACGTCGTAGACGCGCGCGATTTGAACGATCAGCAGCGCGAACGGATTCTCTACCGCAACGCCGTCGAATTCTTCGAGATGAAGGATCTGCCGCGGCCGCGCGCGCTGAAAATCGCGCGCGAGAGCTGGAAGCAGGAAAAACGAGCGGCGGGATGATGCCGAAGATCGTCGCCGCGCTCCTCGCATCGATCTGCCTCGGAACAGGAGCGGGCTGGTGCGCGGAGAGCGCGCTTAAGATCCGCATCGCCTTTCCTTCGCCCGCTTTCTCCTACATGCCGTTTTACGTCGCGCAGGAAAAAGGGCTGCTCAGGAAAACCGGCCTCGAAGCCGAGTACATCCAGATGCGCACCGGCATCATGCCGCAGGCAGTCATCAACGGGAACATCGACTTTTTTACCTCCCCCTCGACCGGTATTTCCGCTGCGGTCAGTGGGCTGCCGCTCGTGATCGCACTCAACCTCTACAACGGCAGCCCGTGGATCCTCGTCACCGGCAAGGAAATCTCAAAGCCGCGCGACCTGGCCGGTAAAAACGTGGCGATCTCGGGCATCCGCAACTCCCCGCATTACTATCTTCTCGCCGCGCTGAAAAAATGGGAGATTCCGGAGAAAGACGTCGGCCTCATCTCCACCGGAGGCACCGCTTCGAGCTTCGCCGCGCTGACAAGCCATCAGGTCGCCGGCGCGGTCTTGACGCCGCCCTTCGACGACAAAGCGGTCACTCTGGGATTTAAAAAATTCCAGTTTCTCGGCGACTTGGCCGATGTCCCCTACGTCGGCTTGGTGACTTCGCAAGCGGAGATGAAGAGCCGGCGCGACGTGGTGCAAAAAACGATCGCCGTCCTGCTCGAAGCGGCCGCGTGGGTGCGCGCCAATCGCGACGAATCGGTCAAGATGATCGCCGACAAGTTCAAGGTGACGTCGGGCGAGGCCGGCCGCACCTACGAGACGCTGATAAGCCTGCTCACGAAGGACGGCCGCATGGACAGCAAAGTCGCGCGCGGCTATCTGGAGATTCTCCGGCAAGAGCGGCCGATCCCCGCGGACGTCGACCCCCAGAAATTTCTCGATTTCTCTCTCCTGCCGGCGGGCCGCTGATCGGGAACTCGGTTCCGAACGGCGTTTTTTCCTCTTGCCAATCTTTTCTGCTTTCGACTACTATCTCTCCATCGGTTTTCGCCGCTGCTCTTATTTGAAAGGAGTCCCGCCATGCCCAATCTCACGTTCACCAAATCGCTGATCGCCGCTCTGATTTTATTCTTTGCCGCTGTTTTCGTCGCAACGGTGGAAGCCGCCGAGACGAAACCCGCGCCGACAAAGGCGGGACCGAAACGCCACAAACTGGCCGCCACCCTCGAAACCACGCAATGGGGCTGGCTCGACCCCAACGAATCGCCGAAGCTCACCGTAGACTCGGGCGACATCGTCTCGATCGAGACCATGATGCACTCGCACAACAAGATCCAGCCCGGCGTGACTATGGAGGAGATCATCGCGCTGAGAAAAGCCAACCCCGGCGGCGGCCCTCATTCGGTGACCGGTCCGATCTACGTCAACGGCGCCGAGCCCGGCGACGTGTTGGAGGTGCGCATCCTGAGCATCACGCCGAAGCCTTTCGGCGTGAATTTCAACCTGCCAGGAAAAGAGTTTCCCACGATCGGCCTTCTCGCGTCGGAGTTTCCCGAAGGCTACGTGAAATTTTTCAATCTCGATTGGAAGAGCCGCTCGGCCGAGTTCAAGCCCGGCGTCACGCTCGACTTGAAGCCGTTTCCCGGAACCTTGGCGGTCGGCATCGATCCGAACGATCCTTCGCCGCGCAAAGGCGGCGCGAAAGAGCCGATGGCGCCGGTCTCCACGCTCCGGCCGTGGAAGAACGGCTCGAACATGGACCTGAACGAGCTTCAAGAGGGCAGCACGATCTACTTTCCCGTCTTTCTCAAGGGCGGGCTCGTATGGACCGGAGATTCACACTGCCGTCAGGGGAACGGCGAAGTCAATTTGACCGCGCTCGAATGCGCCTATCGCGATATCTCGCTGCAGTTGATCGTGCGCAAAGACATGAAGCTCGAATGGCCGCGGGCCGAGACGAAGACCCATTGGATCTTGATGGGCTTCGACGAGGATCTCAACAAAGCGATGGTGAACGCAGTCAAGGAGACCGTCGATTTCCTGGCAAACCAAAAGATGGTGCCGATGGATCGGAACGAGGCGTACTCGCTCACATCGATGGTGGCGGACTGCCGCGTGACGCAGGTCGTCGACGTGCGCAAGGGCGTCCATTGCATGGTCCCGAAATCGATATTCGTAAAAAAGAAGTAACCGCTGTTTGGGCGCTGGCGCTCCTTTTCGCGTGGACCGCCGGCGCCTGGGGCGCACCGCTCAGGGTGGTCGCGGCCTCGACGGACTTGAAAAGTCTGGTCGAAGCCGTAGGCGGCGACCAGGTACACGTCGAGAGCCTCACTTCCCCGCTGCAGGATCCGCATGCCGTGGAAGTAAAGCCGGGCCAGCTCGCCCGGATGAAATCGGCCGATCTTCTCGTAAGGGTCGGTCTCGATCACGAGCCGTGGCTTCAGCGCGCGCTTCTGAGCCTCAAAGAACCGCGCTTCGAGCGCGGCAGCCCGAACTATCTCGACGCGTCGAAAGGGATCGAGCTGCTCCAGGCCGAGACCCCGCGGCTTCGCACGGACCAGGCGGCGCATCTCCACGGCTTCGGCAACACCCATTACTGGCTCGACCCGGAGAACGGCGGTCCGATCAGCGCCGCGATTTTAGCGGCGCTGACGCGACTGGTCCCTGCAGGGCAGTCCGATTTCGCGACCAACCGCGGGCGCTTTCTCGATCGGCTGGAGAAGCGCCTGAAAGTCTGGTCCGGCAAGATGGCGCCGTATGCAGGCACGAAAGTCGTCGCGGTGCACGAGAGCTGGCCCTATTTCGCGCGGCGCTTCGGCTTCACGATCGTCGCCGTGACCGAGCCGACGCCCGGCGTTCCGCCTGCGCCGGCTTATCTCGCCGAGCTGATTCAGCACATGCGCGCGGCGGGAATCAAGCTGCTGCTCGCCGAGCCGTATTCGAATTCGTCGGTCGTCAAGCAGGTCGCAGAGCGCAGCGGCGCGCGCGCCGTCACGCTGATTCCATCCGTAGGCGGCGACGCCGAAGCGTCCGATTACCTGAGTTTGTTCGACTTGAACGTCAAACGCTTTACCGAGGCGGCGGCGCGCTGAATGCCGTTGCGTGAGAAGCCGTGATTTCCAGCTTTGAATTTTTGTGGGTCCCGTTTCTCGCCTGTCTCGTACTCACCGGCATTCACGTCTACTTGGGGCTGCACGTGCTGGCGCGCGGCATCGTCTTCGTCGACCTGGCGCTGGCGCAGCTCGCCGCTCTGGGAGTCACGGTGGCGCTGCTCGCAGGTCACCCGATCCAAAGCCAGGCGGCGTATTGGTATGCCCTGTCGTTCACGGTCGGCGGAAGCCTGCTCTTTTCCGTGAGCCGCAGCCGCCGCGCGGCGATACCGCAGGAGGCGTTCATCGGTATCGTCTACGCGGTCTCCGCCGCGGTCGCGGTTCTCGTGATCGACCGCGCGCCGCAAGGCAGCGAGCACATCAAGCAGCTCTTGGTCGGCAGCATCTTGACGGTGAGCCCGGCCGATGTCGGCGCGATGGCACTGCTCTACTTGGCGGTCGGAGTCGTCCATTGGCTCGCGCGCCGGCCCCTGCTGCAAATCTCTTTCAATCCCGACGCAGCGGCCGCTCGGGGTCTTTGGGTACCCACGTGGGACTTTCTCTTCTACGCCACCTTCGGTCTCGTCGTCACCAGCTCGGTGCGCATCGCGGGCGTCCTGCTTGTCTTTTCGTATCTCGTAGTCCCGGCGGCCGCTGCCGCGCTGTTGAGCGAGACTGTCGCGGGCAGGCTGATCATCGGCTGGATACTCGGTTTCATCGTCAGTGTCTTTGGCCTATTCGCCTCCGCCGAATGGGATTTGCCGACCGGCGCCGCCGTGGTCGCAACATTCGGCGCCGCGCTGGCGGTCGTCGCCCTGGCGCTCGGCGCAGCGGCGTTCATGCGCGAGATCAAAACGCGCGGCGTAGCCGCGCTCGCGACCGTGGGTATGACAGCGAGCGTGGTATTGGCTTTGGCGGGACTGCTGCTCGTTCTGTTTCCCAGGATGGACCATCACTGGCTGAATTGGATCGAAGGGACCTTCCCGGCCGTCCGCCTCGCCTTCCTCGAGCCGGACGAGCGGCAAACCTATCGTGAAAGCAGCGAAGCGGTCCAACAAGGCCTTGCCGAGATGACGCGGCTCCGCGCGCGCCAGCAGGAGGCCCGCTGGGGTGCGAGCGAAATGAGCGAAGAGATGCAGGAGCGCTTGCGACAGTATCTCGCCGGCCGGAGTGAAATGATGGCCGGCGACCACATGGCGCTGAATCATCTCCGCGACCGGGCGCGAGAGCGCCAGCGGTTTTGGCTCGGCCTGCCGCTTCTGGCCCTCGGTGCGGTGGCCTTTCTCGCGCTTTGGCGCGCAAAACGAACACGGGCGGCGCCGGCAAACGCGGCTTGACAGGCCGGCGTTTCCGCCCGTAGTCTCGATGCAGACAGTTCCGAGGAGGTAGACTATGGCGACCGACACTTTGATCATGGACGGCGACGGCCACGTCGTGGAGGATCTGAACGCGATCGCGAGCTTGATGCCGCAGCGCTACCGGGAGAAAATCGGCACCAACCGCGTCTTCGACCCGTTTCCGCCGCTCGATCATCTCCACTCGTGCAACCTGCACGATCTCCCGCCCGGCTCGTTTCGCAACGTCGGCCCCGAAGGCTGGATGGAATTTTTAGAAGACGTCGGCATTCAGGCGACGGTGCTCTACACGACGCGCGGCCTCGCCTTCGGCAAGATCGTGAGCCGCGACTGGGCGATCGATCTCGCGCGCGCCTACAACGACTGGCTCTCGCGCACCTACGTGAAGCCGAGCCCGCGCTTTCAGGGCATGGGATTGATACCGCTGCAGGAGCCGGATGCCGCCGTCGAGGAGCTCAAGCGCTGCGCGACCGAGCTCGGCATGTGCGGCGTCATGCTGCCCTCGACCGGATTTCAATTCAATTTGGGCCACAAGCTCTACTGGCCGGTCTACGCGGAGGCCGAGCGGCTCCGCTGCGCGATCGGCATCCACGGCGGCGCGCACGAAAATCTCGGCATGGACGATTTGAATCCGTACGCGCCGGTGCACGCGCTCGGCCATCCGTTCGGCCTCATGATCGCGTTCGCCGGCATCGTCTTCAACGGCATCTTCGATAAATATCCGAACGTGCGCATCGGCTTCATGGAAGGCGGCGTCGCCTGGCTGCTCATGTGTCTCGAGCGTTTCGACCGCTCCTTCGAGACGCACATCCAGCACGACCCGCGCGGCGAGTTCTTGAAGCTCCAGAAAAGCGAGCGCGTGAGCGATTACATCATTCGCCACATCAAGGCCGGCCGGATCTTCGTCGGCTGCGAGGGCAGCGAGCCCGACCTCGCGCACGCGATCAGGCGCGTCGGCAACGGCCCGTTCATTTATTCGTCGGATTTTCCCCATGAGGTGAACAACGAGTTCTGCAAGCACGAGCTCGAAGAAGTCATGGAAAACGACGAGCTCAGCGCCGAGGACAAGGCCGCGGTGCTCTACAAGAACGGGCAGCGGTTCTACGGCCTCGCGCCGGAATGACTTGACTCATGGCCGGAGCCGGAAGAGAAAAGAAAAACGCGCTCGATCGCTTTCTCTCCTTGTTCGGCGACGTGCGCGCGGGCGAGGCGTTAACGGCGCTGCTGTTGATGCTGAATCTCTTCTTTCTCCTGACCGGCTACCTCATCATCAAGACCGTCCGGGAGCCGCTGATCTTGACCGGCGGGGGCGCGGAGATGAAGACCTACGCCTCCGCGGGCCAGGCGCTGCTCTTGTTTCTCGCCGTGCCGGCCTACGGGTTTCTCGCGAGCAAAATGAACCGCATCCGCCTCATCACGTGGGTCACGCTGTTTTTCATCTCCAACCTGATTATTTTTTATCTGCTCGCGCGCTTGAACGCGCCGATTGCGATACCGTTCTATCTCTGGGTCGGCGTGTTCAATATCTTCATGGTGGCGCAGTTCTGGGCGTTCGCCAACGACCTGTACAGCCAGGAGCAGGGGCGGCGCCTGTTCGGCATCGTCGCCTTCGGCGGCTCGCTCGGGGCGGTCCTCGGACCGAAGATCGCCGGCTGGCTGATGCAGCCGCTCGGCGTCTTTCAGCTGCTGCTCGTGGCGGCGGCGATCCTCGGTCTCTGCATCGTCATCGCCAACGTCGTCAACAACGGCGCGAAGGCCGGCGTCCACGGCGGCGCGAAGAACGAGCACGCCGGAGCGCCGCTCGGCAGGCAGGGCGGCTTCGCCCTGGTGACCGGCGAGCGCTATCTCACGCTCATCGCGCTGCTGGTCGTTACGCTCAATCTCGTCAATACGACGGGAGAGTACATCCTGGGAAAAATCGTCACGCAGGAGGCGCAGGAGAAATCGCTCGAGGCCGAGCGCCAGGCCGCGGCCGCGGGGCGCACCGGGCCCATGCCCGAGCGGGAAAAAAATAAAATCCGGCAGGTATTTATAGGCGGCTTCTACGGCGACTTCTATTTCTGGACCAGCCTGCTCTCCGCCGCCATCCAGCTCTTGCTCGTCTCGCGCATCCTTAAATACATCGGGCCCGCCGCGCTCTTGTGCCTGCCCCTGATTGCGTTCGGCGGCTACGCGCTCATCGCCGCGCTGCCGGTCTTGAGCTATATCCGCTTTGCAAAGATCGCAGAGAATGCGACGAACTATTCGCTCCAGAACACCACGCATCAAACCTTGTTTCTCCCCACCAGCCGCGAAGCCAAATACAAGGCGAAGGCCGCGATCGACACCTTTTTCGTCCGCGCCGGCGACGTGCTGTCAGCGATCTTCGTCTTTATCGGCGTCAAGCTCGCGCTCGGCGCGGGAGACTTCGCCCGCGTCAACATCGTCCTCGCGGTCGGCTGGATTTTGCTCGCGATCGCAATCGTGCGCCGCAACAAGGCGCTGACGCTGCGCTCCGGCGCCATCGCCAAGGCGGCATAAAATGAATCCCGCGCGCATCGGTCTCATCATTCCTTCGAGCAACCGCCTGACCGAGCCGCAGTTCCACCGCTACGTTCCGACCGGAGTAGGCCTACACATCACGCGGCTCCGCATGACCGGCAAATGGCGCCGGCCGCTGGCTGAATTGAAGACGGCCATCGGCGAGGCGGCCGCGGCGCTCGGCGACGCGAAGCCGGGAGTGATCGTCTTCCACTGTACGGCGAGCTCGATGGAGGCGGGCCTCGACGGCGAGAAGGCGGTGGTCGAGACGATCGCCGACGCCGCGAATTGCGCGGCCATAACGACCGGCCAGGCGATTGTCGAGGCTCTGCGCCATCTCGATATTAAAAAGCTCGTGCTTTTGAGTCCTTACGTGAAGAAAACGAACGAAGAGGAAATCGGCTATTTAAAAGCGGCGGGATTCGACGTCCTGCACGATTTCGCGCACGGTCTTTCCGGCAGCGACGACTACATCGCAGTCGCCCCGGAGCGCTGGCGCGACCTCGCGTGGGAAAACCGCCGCGAAAATGCCGACGGCTATCTCTTGAGCTGCACGAACACGACGATGATCGAGGCGATCGCCGCGACCGAGCAAAAGCTCGGCAAGCCGGTCGTCACCAGCAATCAGGCAACGCTGTGGGCGTGTTTAAGAAGGCTGGGTTTTACGCAAAATATATCCGGACTCGGCCGGCTGTTCGGATAAATCCAACTTAACGGCCGTCTGCTGCGAGCCGCTCCTTCAGCCCCGTAAATCTCTTCTCGATCCGGATATTCTTGATCGCCATCGCCACGGCGCGCTTGCTGCCGACGAGGACGACGAGCTCTTTGCCGCGCGTGACGGCGGTGTAGAGAATGCTCCGGTGGAGCATCGGGTAATGCGCGGTGTGGAGCGGGATCACGACGGCGGGATATTCGCTCCCCTGGCTCTTGTGTACTGAGATCGCATAGGCGAGGCCGATCTCGTCGAGGTCGTCGGCATCGAAACCGATGCCCTTGCCGTCGAAATCGACGGTGAGCTCGCCTTCCTCGGTGTCAACCGCGACGATCCTGCCGAGGTCGCCGTTGAAGATCCCTTTGTCGTAATTGTTCCGGAGCTGCATGACGCGGTCGCCGAGACGGAA
>Ga0075434_100000715_pt1 | contig 25962 bp, 20 predicted proteins | sample RhiMethybrSRZTD3_FD_75298 | JGI IMG/M metagenome (GOLD analysis project Ga0075434, IMG submission 75298) | Populus rhizosphere microbial communities from Tennessee, USA - Rhizosphere MetaG P. TD hybrid SRZTD3 | ecosystem: Host-associated > Plants > Roots > Rhizosphere > Soil | place: USA... | reverse complement strand
CTCGCCTTCCAGAACGAGTTCGCGGTGGGCTGGCTCGACGACGTGCCGCGGGTCATGACCCCCGACCTGATCTGCGTGCTCGACACCGTCGCGGGCGACGCGATCGGCACCGAGACCCTGCGCTATGGGCAGCGGGTGACCGTGATCGCGCTCCCCGCCCCCCCGATCCTGCTCACCCCGAAGGGCATCGAACACGTCGGCCCGCGCGCCTTCGGCTACGACCTCGACTTCCGCTCGGTGTTCGCGTGAGACGGCGCATCGGCATCGACGTGGGCGGCACCAACACCGACGCGGTACTGCTGGAGGATGGCCGTGTCGGTGCCGCGGTGAAGACGGCAACAACCCCCGATGTCACCACCGGCATCACGCGCGCCCTCGCTGGGCTCGTGGCCCAGGCGCCCGACGCACGCGGCGCGCAGGCGGTGATGATCGGCACCACCCACTTCACCAACGCGGTGGTGCAGCGGCGCGATCTCGGGCGCGTCGCCGCGGTGCGCATCGGGCTGCCCTCGGGCGCCTCGCTGCCCCCCTTCGTGGACTGGCCGGAGGATCTCGCGGAGCTGGTGCGGGCGGAGGTGGTGATGCTCGAGGGCGGCCACGAGTTCGACGGCCGCCCCCTCGTGCCCTTCGACGTCAAGGGCATGCGCGCGGCGGCGCGCAGGATCCGTGAGGCCGGCATCCGCTCGGTGGCGGTGGCCGCGGTCTTCTCGCCGCTCAACGCCTCGGGCGAGGAGGAGGCCGGCGCCATCCTTCAGGAGGAATGCCCCGACATCGCGGTCACCCTCTCCCACCGGCTCGGGCGCATCGGCCTGCTCGAGCGCGAGAACGCGGCCCTGCTCAACGCCTGCCTCATCGAGCTGGCCCGGAAGACCACGCGCGCATTCACGGCAGCCCTGCGCGGCAGCGGCATCGCGGCCCCGCTCTACCTCACCCAGAACGACGGCACCGTCATGCTCGCAGAGGTGGCGGAGACCTACCCGGTCTACTCGTTCGCCTCGGGCCCCACCAACTCGATGCGCGGTGCCGCGTTCCTCTCCCAGCGCGACGAGGCGCTGGTCGTGGACGTGGGCGGCACCACCACCGACATCGGCAGCCTCCGCCACGGCTTCCCCCGAGAGGCCAACAACGTGGTCGAGATCGGAGGGGTCCGTACGCTCTTCCGGATGCCGGATCTCCTCTCGCTGGGTCTGGGGGGCGGGAGCCTCATCCGACCGGGGCCGGCCCCCGCCATCGGCCCGGCCAGCGTGGGCTATCGCCTCACCGAGCAGGCGCTCGTGTTCGGCGGCGACGTCCTCACCGTCACCGACGTCGCGGTGGCCGCCGGGCTCATCGACCTGGGCGACCGCTCGCGGGTGGCCTCGCTGCCGGCCATGCTGGTGGAGGCGGCCCTCGCGCGGATCCGGTCGATGATCGAGGAGGGCGTGGACCGCATGAAGACCGACGCGGGCGACGCGCCGCTGATCGCGGTGGGCGGCGGCTCGTTCCTGGTCCCGGCGCGCCTGGCCGGCGTCTCCGAGGTCCTGAACGTGCCGCACCAGGCGGTGGCCAACGCGGTGGGCGCGGCGATCGCCCAGGTGAGCGGCGAGGTGGACCAGATATTCCAGGACCTCACGCGGGACGCGGCCATCGCGCGCGCGCGGCGGGCCGCCGAGGACAAGGCGGTGGCCGCGGGCGCCGATCGGGCGACGATCAACGTGGTGGAGGTCGAAGACCTGCCGCTCGCCTACCTGCCCGGCAACTCGCTCCGCACCCGCGTCCGGGTCGTCGGCGACATCGCCGGCTAAGACTCTCGGCGACCCAACGGGGACGATCCTCGAATCGGAGGGCGACCCGCCGAGCTCACGTCGTCCCGGTCGGCTCCGGTCGCGCACGCGGGCCGTGATGGCGGCCCGCCAGCTGCGGATCTCGAAGAGCACCGGTAAGCGACCCCGTCTTCGAGCGAATCCCGGCCGCCGTCCGATCTTCGGACGCCCAGGCCGACCGGTGGGCTGCCTGCCGTTCGTCAAGTAAAACAGGCCCTTACTGGCCCGTCTCTCCGTGCAGCATGGGCGGCACGTACGTTGCTCTCCCGCTGGCGACAAGGAGGACGACATCATGAGCCTGCTGACACCGAATCCCCAGAATAGCTCGCCCGAGCATCGACTCCTGATGCCGGCCAGCGTTCTGAAGCGCCTGCATGTCGTCGCGTACGCCGTCCCCCCCGACGCGACCGCCGGGCCCGAGAGCGCCGCCTCCGCCGACATCTCGGCCCTGACCGACCGGCTGCCCAGCGAGAGCATGGTCATCCGGGACGAGATCGACCAGACCGCCTTGTTCGAGGAGATCGTCGGCGCCTCGGCGCCGCTTCGGGCGGTCCTGTCGCACGTGACCAAGGTGGCGCCGACCGACTCGACCGTGCTCATCACCGGAGAGACCGGCACCGGCAAGGAGCTCCTCGCCCGAGCCATCCACACGCGCTCGCCCCGCGCCGCCCGGGCCTTCGTCGCCGTGAATTGCGCGGCGATTCCGTCGTCGCTCATCGCATCGGAGCTGTTCGGCCACGAGAGGGGCGCCTTCACCGGCGCCTTGCAGCGGCGCCAGGGGCGCTTCGAGCTGGCCGACCGCGGCACCCTCTTCCTCGACGAGGTCGCCGAGCTCCCCGCCCAAGCCCAGATCATGCTGCTGCGCGTCTTGCAAGAGCGCGAATTCGAGCGCGTCGGGGGGAGCGCGCCCGTCCGCGTCAACGTGCGCGTCATCGCCGCTACCAATCGCGATCTGCACGCCACCGTGGCCGCCGGCACCTTCCGCCCGGACCTCTTCTATCGGCTCAACGTGTTCCCCTTGCACGTGCCCGCCCTGCGCGACCGTCGGCCCGATGTCCCCTTGCTCGTCGAATATTTCACCCATCGCTATGCCACGCGCGCCGGCAAGCAGATCCGCCGCGTCACCACGGAGACATCGCAGCTCCTGCAGTCGTACGACTGGCCGGGCAACATCCGCGAGTTGCAGAACGTCATCGAGCGCGCGGTCATCGTCTGTGACTCGGACACCCTCGCCATCGATCCGCGCTGGCTCTCCGGTCGCTCCCGTGGCACCGCCCCGAGCGCCAGCCTCTCCCCGGGCACGCTCGCGACTCACGAAAGGGACGCCATCGAGGCCGCCCTCACCCAAAGCCGGGGCCGCGTGGCCGGGCCTTTCGGCGCCGCCAGCCAGCTCGGCGTGCCCGCCTCCACGCTGGAGTCGAAGATCAAGGCCCTGCAGATCGACAAGCGGCGCTTCAAGGCGGGGACAGGGTCGTGACTCTTCGTGAGAAATTCCCGAACGGGATCGCGGTCTGCAATAGAAACCGCTGCTTAGGCTTGGCCCTCGCCTTGCTCTATGTCCACATCGTGCGCGACCTCGCGGAGGAGATCATGGACGGATCGAGCAACCGAGCTGGGGACCACCACGCCGTGCGAGCGGGACGAGGATCTCGAGCTTCTCGTAGGTCCATGAGAGGAGAACACCCATGACGCCGCTGGAGACGACCACCCTAACGATCGAGTTCGAGAGCGTCGAACACGCGGGGCGCGACATCGACCCCCGGCTCGTAAATGCGGTCAGACAGAACGACACACTCCGGCGCGCCCTCCACGAAGCACGCACCGAGATCATGGCGCTGCGCGGGGAGGTCGACAAGCTGTCCGCGCCGCCGTCGACCTACGGCGTGTACCTCTCGGCTCACGACGACGACACCGTCGACATCCTCACGCAGGGACGGAAGGTGCGCGTGAGCCTCCATCCGACGATCAAGGTCGAGTCGCTGCGCCCAGGCCAGGACCTTCTCTTGAACGAGGCCCTCAACGTCGTCGCGACGGCGGGCTATGAGATCCAGGGCGACGTCGTCGTGCTCGAGACGAAACTAGACGACGACCGCGCGCTCGTCACGCTGCGCGCGGACGACCAGAAGATCGGAATCATCGCCGATCCGCTCCGGGCGGCTCAGTTGAAGCCGGGCGACCACATCCTGATGGATCCGAAATCGGGATACCTCCTCGAGCGCCTGCCGAAGAGCGAGGCCGAAGAGCTGGGACTCGAAGAGGTGCCCGACATCGGGTACCGCGACGTCGGTGGTCTGAGGCTGCAGATCGAGGCGATCCAGGATGCGGTGGAGCTGCCGTACCTCTACGCCGACCACTACAAGGAGCACAAGCTCCGCCCGTCCAAGGGTGTGTTGCTCTACGGTCCGCCCGGATGCGGCAAGACGATGATCGCCAAGGCGGTGGCCAACAGCCTCGCCGAGAAGGTCTCGAAGGAGCGCGGCGAAAAGGTCACCGCGTACTTCCTCAACGTGAAGGGCCCGGAGCTCCTGAACAAGTATGTCGGCGAGAGCGAGCGGAAGATCCGCGAGGTCTTTCAGAAGGCCAAGGAAAAGGCGGCCGACGACGTGCCCGTGGTGATCTTCTTCGACGAGATGGACGCGCTCTTCAGGACGCGCGGGACCGGCATCTCCTCGGACGTCGAGTCGACGACCGTCCCGCAGTTCCTCACCGAGGTCGACGGCGTCGAGGGTATGCGCAACGTGGTGGTCATCGGCGCGTCGAACCGCCCGGACCTGATCGATCCCGCGATCCTGCGGCCCGGCCGCCTCGACGTGAAGATCAAGATCGACCGGCCCGATCGGGCGGCCGCCCGCGACATCTTCCAGAAGTACCTGACGCATGACCTACCCATCGCGGCGGCGGACACGCGACGGCACGGCAGCGTCGGCGGGGCCGTCGACGCGATGATCGCGTCCGCGCTGGATGCGATGTTCGAGCGCGGCGAGACCACGGAGTTCCTCGAGGTTTCGTATGCCAACGGCGAGAAGGAAGTCCTCCACTTCGGCGACTTCGTCTCGGGCGCGATGATCGAGTCGGTGGTGCGGCGCGCGAAGAAACTCGCCCTCAAGCGCTGCATCGGCGGCGGGGAGAAGGGTCTCGTCCCGGACGATCTGGTGGCCGCGGTGCGCGAGGAGTTCAAGGAGAACGAGGACCTGCCGAACACGAGCAACCCGGACGACTGGGCGAAGATCGCCGGCCGGAAGGGCGAGCGCATCGTCGCCGTCAAGTCGCTGGTCGGCCACACCCGTCAACCGCAGCGCGACACGGAGAGGGTAGTCACCACCGGCCAGTACCTGTGACCGGCGGCTACGACTCGTCCGCAGAGGTCTGCATTGACCGAGAACCCTGAAATGGCGGCCCATCAGTGCTGTCGGCGGCGTCGCGCCCGCGACGGCGATGTCTCGCTGGACAAGCTGCTTCCCGCGTTCGATGCCCACGGCCGCCACGTCGCGCCGATCGCCGACTGGTCGCTGACGTTGGACGACCCGGCGCGCCAGATCGAGCTGCGGATCATGCTCCGCGCCGCCATCGATGAGCTGCCCGACGACTACCGCGCCATCGTGCTACTGCGCGACGTCGAGGGGCTCGCGCCGGGGGACATCGCGGCGATCCTCGACCTCACCGTCGACAATGTCACCACGCGGGTGCATCGCGCGCGGCTGTTCCTGAGAAAGCGATTGGAAGCGCATCTTTCGCCTCGATGACGCGCTCGGTGAGGATCGCTTCCAGTCTCGTGGTGGCCGCCCTGTTGAGCGGGTGCGCCATCGGGCCGGACTACGAGCGGCCCGCGGTGGCGAGACCCGAGACGTTTCGGGGCCAGGCCACGGCCGACGCGGCCTCGCTCGCCGACGTGCCATGGTGGGAGGCGTTCCTGGATCCGACCCTGAAGGGTCTGATCCAGGACGCCCTGCGCAGCAACTATGACGTCCGCATCGCCGTGGCGCGGGTGCAGGAGGCCCGCGCGAATCTCGGGGTGGCGCGATCGGACTACTTTCCCTCCCTCGACTATGGCGGCAGCGCGTCGAGAGGCAAGATCCCCCCCGGCATCCTCGGGGTACCCCTCGGACCGTCGCCCGAGGCCAGCAACTTCTATGCCGCCACGTTGAGTATGTCGTGGGAGCTCGACATCTGGGGTCGCATCCGCCGTTCGAACGAGGCGGCCCGCGCCACGCTGCTCTCCACCGAGGATGCGCGGCGCGGGGTGTGGCTGACGCTGGTCGGTGACGTGGCCCAGGGGTACTTCCAGCTGCTCGCGCTCGACGTGCAGCTGCAGATCGCCCGGGACAGTACGCAGGCGTTCCAGGGGACGTACGATCTGTTTCTGGATCGCCTCAATCACGGTATCGCGTCGAAGCTCGAGACGTCGCGCGCGCTCGGCGCGCTCGGCGTGGCCCAGGCCACCATTCCGCAGCTCGAGCGCGATATCGTGGCCAGGGAGAACCAGATCAGCATCCTGCTGGGCAAGCCGCCCGGTTCGATTCCGCGCGGCCAGCCGATGTACCAGCAGCCGGTGGCTCCCGCGGTACCGGCGGGGCTGCCGTCGGCCTTGCTCGAGCGACGCCCGGATCTGCGGCAAGCCGAGCAACAGCTGGTCGCCGCCAATGCCCGGATCGGCGTCGCGAAGGCGGAGTTCTTTCCCAAGCTGAGCCTCACGACGCTGTTCGGCACGGCCAGTCCCGAGGTGTCGGCGCTCACCGGCGGCGCGGCCACGATCTGGGCGGTCGCCGGCATGTTCAGCGGGCCATTGTTCAACGCGGGCCGCACCCTCGGGAGCTATCGCGCGTCCATCGCCCAGTGGGAGCAGGTTCGGCTTCAGTACGAGCAAGCGGTCCTCATCGCGCTGCGCGAAGTCTCCGACGCCCTCACGGCGCTGGCCAAGCTGACCGACGCCGAAGCCGGGCAGGACACGGCGGTGCGGGCCCTCGCGGACGCGGTGGACCACGCGACGGATCGTTATCGCCAGGGGCTGGCCAGCTACTTCGAGGTGCTCGAGGCCCAGCAGCAGCTCTATCCCGCGCAGATCACGCTCGCGCAGATTCGCCAGGACCGCCTCCTCACCTATGTTCGCCTCTACAAGGCGCTGGGGGGAGGTTGGAGCCTGACCGACGCCCAATGGACAGCCCAGCAGCACGAGACGGCTAGATGAGGCCGCGGCCGGGGAAGGGTCGCCAGGACCGCAGCCCGGCTCCGCCAGCCTTCAATCACTTCTCGCGAGCCGTCGTGAGAAATTCGCGAGCGCGCGCTTAGCCGGCAGTAGAACCAACGACTTACGTTTGGCCGCCACCTTGCCTTGTCGAGGAGTAGACGCTCCGAGACCCTTTAGCAACCTGGAAAAGGAGGAGGCTCATGCCTTCAGCGAATGGTCGTGCCAAGCGCAGTGAAAAGGGCCTGCTGACCCCCGATAATTGCGTGGTAGCACTCGTCGATCACCAACCACAGATGCTCTTCGGCACCTCATATCCCGATCGCCAATCAATCATCAACTATACCGTCGCTCTCGCGAAGGCTACCCGCGTGTTCGATGTGCCCGTCGTCCTGACGACGGTAGAGACGCAGAGCTTCAGCGGAAATCCTTGGCCGCAGCTCCAGGCGGTATTCCCGAAGCAGACGCCGGTCGAGCGATCGTCGATGAATGCCTGGGACGATCATAACTTCGTGGCCGCGATCAAGGCCACCGGTCGTAAAAAGATCGTACTCGCGGGGCTCTGGACCGAGACGTGCATCGCCCTTGCGACCATTCAGGCGATTCATGACGGCTATGAAGTTTACGTGGTCGAGGACTGCTGCGGCGACGTGAGCCAGCTCGCGCACGACAATGCCATGAAGCGCGTGATCCAGGCCGGCGCAAAACCCGTGACGTCGCTCTCCGTCATGCTCGAGCTGCAGCGCGACTGGGCCCAGAAGGACACCTACGACGCGGTCATGGACATCATCAAGAGCCACCACGGGGCGTACGGCATCGGTGTCGAGTACGTCTACACGATGGTGCACAAGGCGCCGCCGACCGTCTTTCCCGAGTACGTAATCCCGTCGCCGGCGAATCGCCGCTAGACCGTCGCTGAGCGAGGATTGCTCATGAAGGTTTACCTCGTTTCATTCGGCGTCGGCCTCCTGGTCGGCGTCGTCTACAGCCTGGTCGACGTCCGGTCTCCCGCTCCTCCGGTGATCGCACTGATCGGCCTGCTCGGCATCCTGCTCGGTGAGCAGATCATCCCGATGGGGCGCCAGATGATCGCCGGAACGTCGATCCGGACTGCGTGGCAGCACATGCGGTGTGGTCAGCACGTTTTCGGCGCGATGCCGGGCCGTCACGCGGAACGCCCCGCTTCGCCGACCGTCGCCGCGTCCCGGGAGGTGCGATCATGAACGGCACGAGCACGGCGGCGGCTCTTATCCTGTACAACGGTAGGATGACCACGCTCGACCGCTCGAATCCCGGCGCGACGGCGGTCGCGATCGGAGATGGTAAGTTCGTTCGGGTCGGTCGGGACGCGGACGTGATGTCGCTCGCCGGCTCGGCGACGCGAGTCATCGACCTGAAGGGACGCCGCGTCCTGCCCGGATTGATCGACAACCATCTTCATATCATCCGGGGCGGTCTGAGCTTCAACATGGAGCTGCGCTGGGACGGCGTCCGCTCCCTGGCCGACGCCATGGAGATGCTGAAGCGGGAGGTCGCGATCACCCCGCCTCCTCAGTGGGTGCGCGTGGTCGGCGGCTTCACCGAGCACCAGTTCGCGGAGAAGCGGCTGCCGACGCTGCAGGAGCTCAACGCGCTCGCTCCCGACACTCCCGTCTTCCTGCTCCACCTCTACGACCGCGCACTCCTGAACGCGGCGGCGCTGAGGGCGGTCGGCTATACGAAGGACACCCCGGAGCCGCTCGGCGGAGAGATCGTGCGCGATCCGCGCGGCGTTCCGGTCGGGCTGCTTCTCGCCAAGCCCAACGCCGCCATCCTGTACGCGACGCTCGCCCAAGGACCGAAGCTGCCGTTCGACTATCAGGTGAACTCCACGCGGCACTTCATGCGTGAGCTGAACCGGCTCGGCGTGACGGGCGCCATCGACGCTGGCGGCGGCTCCCAGAACTATCCGGACGACTACGCCGTCGTCCGCAAACTCGACGAAGCCAGGCAGTTGACCATTCGTCTCGCCTACAACCTGTTCACGCAGAAGCCGAAGGGCGAGAAGGACGATTTCCTCAACTGGGTGAAGACGTCCACGTACAAGCAGGGAAACGAGTACTTCCGCCACAATGGAGCCGGCGAGATGCTCGTGTTCTCCGCCGCCGATTTCGAAGACTTTCGCCAGCCGCGGCCGGAGATGCCGGCCGAGATGGAGCGCGAACTCGAAGACGTCGTGCGCATTCTCGCCACCAATCGCTGGCCCTGGCGACTTCACGCCACCTACGACCAGACGATCAGCCGGGCCCTCGACGTGTACGAGCGGGTCGCTCGCGACATCCCTCTCGACGGGCTGAACTGGTTCTTCGACCACGCGGAGACCATTTCGGAGCGGTCGATGGACCGAATCGCCGCACTGGGTGGAGGCATCGCGGTTCAACACCGCATGGCCTACCAGGGCGAATACTTCGTCGAGCGGTACGGTTTGGCCGCCGCGGCCGCGACGCCCCCGTTCGCCCGGATGCTCAGCAAGGGCATCCGCGTTTCCGCGGGCACCGACGCGACCCGGGTCGCGTCCTACAATCCCTGGGTTTCGCTGGCGTGGCTCGTCACCGGCAAGACCGTCGGCGGCCTGCGACTCTACCCCGAGCGCAGCTGCCTCGATCGCGAGACCGCGCTCCGGATGTGGACCGAGAACGTCACCTGGTTCTCCAATGAGGAAGGCAAGAAGGGCCGCATCGAGGTCGGCCAGTTCGCCGATCTGATCGTTCCCGACCGCGACTATCTCTCCTGCCCCGAGACCGAGATCGCGGACATCACCGCGCACCTCACCGTCGTCGGCGGCGAGATCGTCTACGGGGCCGGAGACTTCGCCCAGCTAGACGAGGCCGCGCCGCCGCCCGCCATGCCCGATTGGTCGCCGGTGCGCCGCTTCGGTGGTTACGGCGCGTGGGCCGATCGCGAGCACCCGGCGACCAGAGCGGCGCGGTCACAGAACACTACCGCCTACGCGCAGCACCGCACGGCCGACAGCGGCGCCTTCACACCCTTCTGGGGTGCCCGCGGCTGCAGCTGCTGGGCCCTCTGAAACGCCCATCCATGCACATGATCAAGGCTCTCGCTCTGGCAGTAGTGCTGGTCGCGAGCGCGGCAACCGCCGGCGCGCAGACCAGCGTCTCCAGTGCGCCGGGCTTGGGGGTCGGGCCACAATACGACACCACCCACGTCTATGTCGCTCCGGACGACTTCGACAGATTCGTCGCGAGCTTCGTGGCGACCTTCGGCGGGAGTACGTCGAAGCAGGGCGTCTTCACGGTGACGCCGACACCGAGCAGCACGATGTCCCAGCTGGTGCTCACCCCAGTGGGCACGGTGTCGGTGTTCGGCTTCAAGACGCCGATCCCCTATCCGTTCGGCAACGAGCGAACGGGCTATCTCGTGACCAACCTGGATGCCGCCGTCCGCGCGGCGCGGGCGAGCGGGGCCGACGTGATCGTCTCGTCGTTCAATGATCCGATCGGTCGCGATGCCATCGTGCAGTTTCCGGGCGGCGTCAACATGCAGCTCTACTGGCACACCACGGCGCCGAATTACGCCAAGCTGCAAACCGTTCCGGAAAACCGGGTGTACGTCTCGCCCGACCGCGCCGACGCCTTCATCCGGAGCTTTGTCGCCTTCTCGGGCGGCAGAGTGACGAGCGACGACGCGAAGGCGCCCGGAATTGAGATCGGTCGTCCCAGTGATACCTATCGGCGGGTCCGCATCGCGTCGACGTTCGGCAACGTCGCCGCCCTCGTGACGGACGGCCATCTCCCGTACCCGTACGGGCGAGAGCTGACCGGCTACGAGACGCCCGACCTGGACGCGACCCTGGCCAAGGCAAAGAGTGCGGGGGCTCGCGTGCTGGTCGAGCCCTACTCGGCCGGCGACCGGCGGTCGGCGTTGGTGCAATTTCCCGGTGGCTACATCGCGGAAATCCATGCGACACTCCGCAACTGATGATGCGGTTCTGCGCCGGTCTTCTGACCGTCGTCGGTCTCCTCGTCGCAGCGGCGAGCACGAGCACGGCGGCGGCTGACGAGGACGACGCAGCTCGCCCCAAGATCAATTCGTTCTACCGTTGGTTGGAAGACTGGTCGGCGCTGGCCGACCCGACCCTGCGAACCCAGCCGCTCGACCGCTTGAAATGCATCCCGCTTCCACTGGACGATCCGAAGAGCTACGTGTCGCTCGGTCTCACCGTGCGCGAGCGCTTCGAGCTGAACGACGCGCCGTTGTTCGGGATCGCGGGCAACAAGAGCGACAATTATCTGTTGGACCGTCTCCAGTGGCACGTCGACGTTCGGCCGAATGCGCACTGGCAGCTCTTCGGCGAGCTCGAAGACGTCCGGGCGCCGGGGAAAGCCGTCATCACGCCCGTCGACGAGAATCCGCTGGACCTTCGCCTGGCCTTCATCGCCTACGTCGATTCGTTCTGGGGCGGGACGTTGAAGGCCCGGGTGGGACGGCAGGAGATGGCGTTCGATCTGCAACGCTTCGTCTCGGTGCGCGACGGTCCGAACGTCCGGCAGGCCTACGACGCGGCGTGGCTGGACTGGGAGCAACGCGAGTGGCGCCTCATCGGGTTCTGGAGCATGCCGGTTCAATACCGCCACGAGCATTTCTTCGACGACATCTCCAGCGAGCACTTCCAGTACGGAGGCGTGAGGATCGAGCGGCAGAACGTCGGCCCCGGTGACCTGTCGGCGTACTACTCGCGCTTCATTCTCGACAAGACTCGCTTTCTGGACGCGCGCGGCGACGAGCGCCGCCACAACTTCGATATTCGATACGCCGGCGCGCGCAGCGGGCTCGACTGGGACCTCGAAGCCATGGGCCAGACCGGCGACATCGGCGACAAGAGGATCCGCGCCTGGGCCGTCGGCAGCCGCAGCGGGTACACCATCACCGACGTGGCCTGGACGCCGCGTCTGGGACTCCAGATCGATGCCGCGTCGGGTGATCACAAGGCCGGAGACAACACGCTCGGCACGTTCAATCCGTTGTTTCCGAACGGCTACTATTTCACCCTCGCGGGCTACACCGGCTACGTGAACCTCATTCATCTGAAGCCCTCACTCACCGTCAAGCCGATGGCCAACCTGGCCCTGATGGTGGCCGCCGGCCTCCAATGGCGGGAAACGACGGCGGACGCCGTCTACGTCCAGCCGAACATACCCGTCTCGGGCACGGCCGGGAAGGCGGGGCGGTGGTCCGGGGTGTACTCGCAGTTCCGAGCCGACTGGGCGATCACGCCGAACCTCGCGACCGCCGTCGAAGTCGTCCGCTTCCAGATCGGTGATGTGATTCGCCGCGCGGGAGGCCATGACTCCACGTATTTCAACGTCGAGTTCAAATATGCGTGGTGACGGCCGCCCCGCCGACTCGCCCTGGACCCCGCTGTCGCATCCGGTCTTCCGCGCGCTGTGGATCGCTTCGCTCGTCTCCAACATTGGGACGTGGATGCAGAACGTCAGCGCGGCATGGGCCATGACGTCGCTCTCGCCATCTCCCTTCATGGTCGCCCTCGTGCAGAGCGCGACGAGCCTGCCCGTCTTTCTCGTCGGGCTCCCGGCGGGGGCGGTCGCCGATATCGTGGACCGGCGACGACTGCTGCTCGTCACGCAGAGCTGGATGCTCGTGGCGGCCGGACTGCTCGCGGTGCTGGCCTTCCTGGGCCAGATGACGGCCACCACGCTCCTCGCATTGACATTCGCCCTCGGGATCGGGGTGGCGATGAACACCCCGACGTGGCAGGCGCTCACGTCAGAGCTCGTGCCGGCGTCCGAGCTCACCCGTGCGGTGACGCTCAACGCGCTGCCCGTGAACATCGGCCGTGCCATCGGGCCCGCCCTCGGCGGCATTCTGGTCGCGGCGGCCGGCCCGGCCCTGGTATTCGCGCTCAACGCGGTGTCATTCGTCGCCGTGCTCGTCGTCGTGTACCGCTGGCGCCGCGAGGCGCCGCGGGCCCTGCTTCCCGCGGAACGAGTGATCGGCGCGACGCGAGCCGGCATCCGCTACGCACGCCACGCCCCGCCGCTCGTCGCGGTGCTCGTTCGGCTGGGTCTGTTCATCGTCTGTGCGAGCGCGTTCTGGGCCTTGTTGCCGGTGATCGCCCGTCGAGACCTGGGCCTCGGTGCTCTCGGCTACGGTCTTCTGCTGGGTTGCATCGGGGTCGGGGCCATCGTCGGCGCCGCACTCTTGCCGAGCGTGAAGCGCCGGCTGCCGCTCGACGCGGTCATCGGCCTCGCGACCGTCGCGTTCGCGGTGGTGAGCCTGCTGACCGCTTTCTGGCGGTTCATTCCGGGACTCGGCCTCGCGATGATCCTCGGCGGCGTCGCGTGGATCGCGATGATGGCCGGTCTCAATGGATCCGCTCAGACCGCGGTGCCCGCGTGGGTGCGCGCCCGCGCGCTCGGCATCTATCTCCTGGTGTTCCAGGGCGGGCTTGGCCTCGGCAGCGCATTGTGGGGCTTCGTCGCCGACCACGTGGGCTCGTCCACTGCGCTCGCGTCGTCTGCCGTCGGCGCGCTCCTGGGGCTTGTCGCCATGCGGCGATGGCCGTTACGGGCCGTGACCACGCTGGATCTCACCCCGTCGGCGCACTGGCCCGAGCCTCATCTCGATGTCATGCCCGCACCCGACGATGGCCCCGTCCGGGTCGAGGTCGAATACCGAATCGATCCATCGCAGGCCGAAGCATTCAGGCAAGCCATCCGCGACCTCGAGCCGATTCGCCGCCGCGACGGCGCCGTAAACTGGGTCGTCTACCAAGATCCAGGGACAAAGGGCCGCTACGTCGAAAGCTTCGTCGTGGAGTCCTGGGTGGAGCATCTGCGGCAGCATGAGCGCATCGGCGTGAGTGATCGCGCCGTCGAAGATCGCGTTCGACGGTTTCACGTCGCCGGGACGCCCCCCGCCGTCACTCATCTAATTGCCGCCCGTTGAGCCGATCGTGACGAGTTCCTGGGCCGGTTCGTGCCGCGCCGGGCGCACACGCCGAAGGAGCGGCGCTATCGCCTAGCGCCGCAACCCGAGGACACGCCCAGCTCGTAAACGGGCGTTCCTGACCTGCCGCGTCATCGAGCGGGGGTGAGGAGGTCGTTACGCGGCGACTCACGCGTTGGCTCCTTTCTCACGGGCCCTCGCGATAAATCTGCGAACGCGCGCCCGGTCCTCAATAGAAACAATGCGTTGCGTCTGGCCAACCATTTGCTCTCTCGAGATGGTCATGGAACGAGACGCTTGCGCGTTCCTGCGAAATTCTAGTTTCCGGCGTGGTCTATCTTCCGCGCGCGGCGTCGGAAGTGGAAAACGGAGAACGTGGGTGCCTAAAGGCTTCAGGCCCCCGCCTCCCCGGCACGATTCGCCTGATCTCCCCGACATCGAAGACGGCGAGGAGGACAACCGATGACACCGCAGTTACTCGACGGCACGGTCGCAGGTCGGCCGAGGTCCGAGGCAATCAGGAAGCCTCGCGCCCTGTGGCCCAGCAATCCCATCGCCGTGCTGTGGGGCACCATGGTCGGCAAGAAGGTCGTGATGGCGGCCACCGGCGTCGTGCTCATCGGGTTCGTCGTGGCGCACATGCTCGGCAACTTGAAGATCTTCCTCGGTGCGGCGGCGATCGACACGTATGCGGCCTTCCTGCGCACGATGGGTGAGCCGCTCTTTCCCTATAGCGCGCTCCTGTGGATCGTCCGCGTCGTTCTTCTGACGTGTGTGACCTTGCACATCGTCGCCGCGGTCCAGCTCACCCGCATGAGCCGGGCCGCGCGCCCGCACGGGTACGACACCAAGGAGTCGATTGCGACGACCTACGCGGCGCGCACCATGCGCTGGAGCGCGGTCATCCTGGTCCTCTTCATCGTCTATCACTTGCTGCACCTGACGGGCGGCGTCGTCGGCTTCCAGTCCGGCCAGTTCAGGGATCTGTCCGTCTACCACAACGTCGTGGCGGGCTTCTCGGTGTGGTACGTGTCGCTGTTCTACATCATCGCGATGGCGTGCCTGTGCCTGCACCTCGATCACGGGATCTGGAGCCTGCTCCAGACGCTCGGGTGGAACAGCGCCCGGACAACCTCGACGCTCCGGCGTCTGTCACGGGGCGTCGCGCTCGCGGTGTTCGTCGGCTTCATTTCCGTCCCCGGCGCTGTCCTGGCCGGGTGGTTGCGCTGAGGGAGGCTCCCATGCAGGTCGCGCTCGACGCCAGGATCCCGGACGGCCCGATCGAACAGAAGTGGGACCGCTGTCGCTCCGAGATGAAGCTGGTCAACCCGGCCAACCGGCGCAAGCACACGGTCCTGATCGTCGGCTCCGGCCTCGCCGGCGCCGCCGCCGCCGCCACGCTCGGCGAGCAGGGCTACCACGTGCAGTGCTTCTCGTTCCACGACACCCCTCGCCGCGCGCATTCCATCGCGGCTCAGGGCGGCATCAACGCGGCGAAGAACTATCGCAACGATGGCGACAGCGTCCACCGGCTCTTCTACGACACCGTGAAGGGCGGTGACTTCCGCTCCCGCGAGGCCAACTCCTACCGCCTGGCCCAGGTTAGCGTGAACATCATCGATCAGTGCGTGGCCCAGGGCGTGCCCTTCGCGCGCGACTACGGCGGCCTGCTCGAGACGCGATCCTTCGGCGGGGTGCAGGTCGAGCGGACGTTCTACGCGCGTGGCCAGACGGGGCAGCAGCTGCTGCTGGGCGCTTATCAGGCGCTGGAGCGCCAGATCGCGGCCGGCTCGGTCACCATGCATCCGCGCACGGAGATGCTCGACCTGGTCGTCATCGACGGCAAGGCGCGCGGCATCGTCACGCGCGATCTGCGGACGGGCGCGATCCAGTCCCACCTCGGTGACGTGGTCGTGCTCGCGACCGGTGGCTACAGCAACGTGTTCTACCTCTCGACCAACGCGAAGGCGTCGAACTGCACCGCCATCTGGCGGGCGCATCGCCGCGGCGCGCTGTTCGGCAATCCGTGTTTCACGCAGATTCATCCGACCTGCATACCGCAGGCGGGCGAGTACCAGTCCAAGCTGACCCTCATGTCCGAGTCGCTGCGAAACGACGGCCGCATCTGGGTCCCGAAGCAGAAGGGCGATACCCGCAAGGCGAACGATATCCCAGACCACGACCGTGACTACTACCTGGAGCGCCGCTACCCGAGCTTCGGCAACCTGGTGCCGCGCGACGTCGCCTCACGAAACGCCAAGGAGGTGTGCGACGAGGGACGTGGCGTGGGGCCGGGCGGACACGGCGTGTATCTGGACTTCCGCAGCGCCATCGAGCGCCTCGGCGTGGACAACGTCCGCGACAAGTACGGAAACCTCTTCGAGATCTATGAGCGGATCACCGGCGACGACGCGTACCAGGTTCCGATGCGCATCTACCCGGCGCCCCACTACACGATGGGTGGACTCTGGGTCGATTACCACCTGATGTCGACGATACCGGGGCTCTTCGTCGGCGGTGAGGCGAACTTCTCCGATCAGGGGGCCAATCGCCTCGGCGCCAGCGCCCTGATGCAAGGCCTCTCGGACGGCTACTGGGTCCTGCCGGCCACGGTGCCCGACTACCTCGCGAAAGCCGAGCTCCCGCAGGTCGATACCTCGCACCCCGCGTTCCGCGAGGCCGAGGAAGAGATCCGCCAGCGCACCAACGCCCTGCTCCACGTCAACGGTAAGCGGACGGTGGATTCGTTCCACCGAGAGCTCGGCCGGCTGATGTGGGACGACTGCGGCATGGCGCGGTCGGAGGAGAGCCTGAGCCGGGCGCTCGCGAAGATCCCGGAGCTGCGCGACGAGTTCTGGAAGAACGTCCGCGTCCTGGGCGCGGAGGAAGAGCTGAACCAGTCACTCGAGAAGGCGGGCCGCGTCGCCGACTTCCTCGAGCTCGGGGAGCTGATGTGCACCGACGCGCGCCACCGGAGAGAGTCGTGCGGCGGTCACTTCCGCATCGAGAGCCACACCTCGGAGGGCGAGGCGAAACGCGACGACGCCAACTTCTGCTACGTCGCGGCGTGGGAGTACACGGGGCCCGGGCAGGCGCCGACGCTCCACAAGGAGCCGCTCACGTTCGAGCACGTCCACCTCGCCCAGAGGAGCTACAAGTAGCCATGAAACTCACACTCCGAATCTGGCGTCAGAACAATTCGCGCGCGGTCGGGGGATTCGTCAGCTATCAGGTCGATGGCGTGACGCCCGACATGTCGTTCCTCGAGATGCTGGACGTCCTGAACGAGCAGCTGATCGAGCGCGGCGAGGAGCCGGTGGCGTTCGAGCACGATTGTCGCGAGGGCATCTGCGGATCGTGCGGCTTCCTCATCAACGGGGTGCCGCACGGTCCGCGCCGTCACACCACGGTGTGCCAGCTGCACATGCGGTTCTTCAAGGACGGCGATGCGGTGACGCTGGAACCGTGGCGCGCCGCCGCCTTCCCGGTGGTCAGAGACCTCGTCGTCGATCGCTCGGCGTTCGACCGCATCATCCAGGCCGGGGGCTACATCTCGGCGCCGACGGGCAGCGCCCCCGACGCCAACGCGATCCTCGTGGCGAAAGAGGCCGCCGACACCGCGTTCGACGCCGCCGCGTGCATCGGCTGCGGCGCCTGCGTGGCCGCGTGCCCCAACGCCGCGGCCATGCTGTTCACTTCGGCCAAGGTCACCCACCTCAACGTGCTGCCCCAGGGCCAGCCGGAGCGCGACGAGCGAACGCTCAACATGGTGGCCGCCATGCGCCTCGAGGCGTTCGGCAGTTGCTCGAACCACGGCGAGTGTGAAGCGGTGTGCCCGAAGGGAATCCCGCTGGAGTTCATCGCGCAGCTCAACCGCGATGTGATCCGGGCGGCGTTCCATGGGCACCGCGAGCCCCTGGTCGTCCACGGCGCGCCGGATCACCCGGCCCACGAGAGCGCAGAGGTCGCGGGCGCGTAGCGCCCGTCACTCCAACGCTCCGATGAGAAAGGAAGGAGCATAGCGATGAAGGCCAACGTACCGCATGGCACCGCGTTGTTGAACCGCCCGGGGTTGAACAAGGGCACCGCGTTCACGGAGGACGAGCGGAGCACGCTCGCCTTGCAGGGGCTTCTGCCGCCGCAGGTCGAGAGCCTCGCGGAGCAAGTCGCGCGCGCCTACGAGGCGTATCAGCGCAAGAAGGATGACCTCGAGCGCCATATCTATCTCCGCGCGCTGCAGGATACCAACGAGGTGCTGTTCTACCAGCTGCTCCTCGAGCACATCGAGGAGATGACCCCGATGGTCTACACGCCGGTTGTCGCGCTGGGGTGTCAGCAGTTCAGCCACATCTACCGGCGCCCGCGTGGCCTCTTCATCTCGTATCCTTTGCGCGACTCGATTCGCGCGCAGCTGCGAAACCGCCCGAATCCGGAGATCGACGTTCTCGTGGTCACGGACGGCGAACGGATCCTGGGCATCGGTGATCAGGGCGCCGGCGGCCTCGGCATCCCGATCGGAAAGCTCTCGCTCTACACCCTCATCGGGGGAATCCGTCCCGAGCGGACGCTGCCGGTCGTCCTCGACGTCGGCACGAACAACGTGGAGCGCCTGAAGGACCCGGAGTACCTCGGCTGGCGGCACGAGCGGGTCACCGGTGACGCGTATTACGATTTCATCGATCAGTTCGTCCAGGCGGTGAAGGAGGAGCTGCCGAACACGTTGCTGCAGTGGGAGGACTTCGCGAGTACGCACGCCCGGCCCCTCCTCGAGCGCTACCGCGATCAGCTCCTGACGTTCAACGACGACATCCAGAGCACGGCCGCCGTCGCCCTCGGCGCAACTCTCGGCGCGGTCAAGGTGGCCGGGACGCCGCTGAAGGAGCAGCGGGTCGTCATGCTCGGGGCCGGCTCCGCGGGCGTCGGCGTCGCCGATCTCCTGCGCGCGGCGATGCAAGAGGCGGGACTGTCGGACGAGGACGCGCGCCGCCGTTTCTGGTTCGTCGACAAGGACGGCCTGCTGCACTCGGGCCGCACCGATCTCACCGCCGAGCAGCGCGTGTATGCGCAACCGCTCGAGCGGGTGAGCACCTGGGCGTCCGGGGGCAACCGCATCGCGCTCGCCGACGTCGTCCGGAAGGCCGAGCCGACCATTCTGATCGGCCTGTCGACGGCGTGCGGCGCGTTCACCGAAGCGATCGTGCGCGAGATGGCGCGCACGGTCAAGCGGCCGATCATCTTCCCGCTGTCCAATCCGACCTCGAAGTCGGAGGCGACCGCGGAGGATCTCATTCGCTGGACGGATGGCCGCGCGCTGGTGGCGACGGGCTCGCCGTTCGCGCCGGTGTCTCTCGGGGCGCGTGAGATTCGCATCTCCCAGTGCAACAACATCTACATCTTCCCGGCGATGGGACTCGGCATCGTCGCCTCCCGCGCGCGGCGCGTGACGGACGCGATGATCCTGGCGGCCGGGAACGCGCTGGGCGAGGAGTCGCCCGCGCTCAGCGACCCATCGGCGGCGCTGCTGCCCGCCTTGCCGCAGCTGAGGGAGGTGGCCGTTCGCATCGCCACCGCCGTCGGTCGGCAGGCACAGCGAGACGGCGTTGCGCCGAAGACGAGTGACGCCGAGCTGCGCAAGCGCGTCGCCGCGACGCAGTGGACACCGGCCTATCCTTCGTTCGCGCCCTCAAAGCAATAGCGCACCGATGGCCGGTCGACACCGAGTTGTCATCATCGGAGGCGGTTTCGGTGGCCTCCGCGCGGCGCGGGCGCTGAAGTCGGCGCCCGTCGCCGTGACCCTCATCGATCGACGCAACTACCATCTGTTTCAGCCATTGCTGTACCAGGTGGCCACCGGCTCCCTGTCGCCCGGTCAGATCGCGGCCCCGATCCGCGCGGTACTGGGTCGCCAGAAGAACACGCGGGTGCTCATGGGAGAGGTCGTCGATTTCGATCCGGCGGCCAAGCGAATCATGCTGGCCGATGGCGCGGCCTTCGAGTACGACTCCCTGATCGTCGCCGCGGGCTCCGAGACGTCATACTACGGGCACGACGTCTGGCGACCGTGGGCGCCGGGCATGAAGAGCATCGAAGAGGCCACGAACATCCGGCACAAGATCCTCTACGCGTTCGAGGCGGCCGAACGACTCACCGATCCCGCCGAACGACGTGCGTGGCTTCGGTTCGTGATCGTGGGCGCCGGCGCCACCGGCGTGGAGCTGGCCGGCGCCATCGGCGAGATCGCGCGGCAGACCCTCAAGAACGACTTTCGATCGATCCGTCCTCAGGATGCCGAGATCATCCTGCTCGACGGCGGGCCGCGAGTGTTGACGACCTTCCCGGAGCCTCTCGCGAAGAAGGCCGCCCAGTCGCTGGCGAGCCTCGGCGTGCAGGTGAAGACCGGGGTCCTGGTGAAGGGGATCGATCACGACGGGGTCACGGTCGACCGTGACGGCACCACGGACCGCCTGCCGTCCAAGACCGTCATCTGGGCCGGAGGGGTGACGGCGCCCCCGCTCGCAGGCACGCTGGCGAGTCGTACCAAGGCGGAGACGGGCCGGGGCGGACGCATCAAGGTGAATCCCGACCTCACGATCCCGAATCACCCGGACATCTACGTGGTCGGAGACCTCGCGCTCGCCGCCGGTCCCGACGGCAAGCCGTTGCCGGGGGTGGCGCAGGTCGCCATGCAGGGAGGCACGTACGCCGCCAGGGCGATCATCAGAACGGTCGAGGGCGGGACGCCGCTGCCCCCGTTCAAGTATTTCGACAAGGGCGAGCTGGCCGTCATCGGCCGGGCCGCCGCGGTGGCCAACGCCTTCGGTCTGCATCTCTCCGGATTCGCCGCCTGGCTCATCTGGGCGTTCGTCCACCTCACCTACCTTGTTCAGTTCCGCAGTCGCATCACGGTCTTCGTCGAGTGGGCCATCGAGGATCTCACGTTCGGCCTCGGGGCCCGACTGATTACCGGTCCCACCTCGACCGATTTCGACTTCAACAAGGAGATGGCGGGGGAGAACCGCCCACGCGAAGCCGCCTGATGGGCGAGACATCTACGGTCACCGGTAACGATCGCGAGCTGTCGACGACGAGGCGCTCGGTCGTGGGGCTTCGTGGCAGCTGGCTGCTGCTCGCCGTCCTGAGCACGACGGCCGGCGCGGTCGACGTCATCGGCTTCCTGGCGCTCGGGGGGCTGTTCACCGCCCACATCACGGGCAATCTGGTCGTCGCGGCCGCACACTACATCACGGGCGGTCCCGGCCGGGTCGGGCCGCTCCTGGCGCTCCCGGTGTTCGTTGCCGTGCTCGGCGCGGTCACGGTCGCGTCGGTGGCCATCGAGAGGGCGGGCTACGCGTCGGGCCGGGGACTGATGGTCCTGCACGCGGGCCTCCTGACGGGCTCTCTGGGATTCGGGGTTGCGTTCGGCCCTTTCGCGGACACCGACCGCCCCATGGCCTTGCTCGTGAGCATGCTCGCCGTCGCGGCGATGGCGACTCAGAATGCGTTGGTCAAGCTCGTCCTCCCGGGTGCGCCCTCGACCGCCGTGATGACCACGAACATCACTCAGCTGATCGTTGACCTGTGCGCATTCGCCCGGTGGTCGGGGGAGTCGGACGACCTCGCCCGAGCCCGGCGGCGCCAGGCCAGCCTGACCTTCCCGTGCGTCGTCGGGTTCGTGGCCGGCTGCGCGGCCGGGGCCGCCCTCGAAGTCCACCTCGGCCTCTGGGCGCTGGTGCTGCCGGCCCTCCTTGCCGTGCTCGCGGTCGCCCTGGGCGAACGCAGAGATGATCCCGGAGTCGGCACGTGAGCCGCCCGGCGGGCGGCGCCGCCCTCGTCCTGTGCACCGCGGGCTGTGACCCCGTGCTGAACGTCGCCGGCTCGTTCTTCCCGGCGTGGATGGTCTCGATGCTGCTCGGGATCGGGCTCACCCTCGCCGCCCGCTACGTACTCTCCGCGGTCGGGCTGGAGCCGCACCTGGGTCCGACCATCCTCGTATACACGAGCCTCGGCCTGTTCCTGACCGTAGTGGCCTGGCTCATCCTCTATAGGGGCTGAGCGATGGACGACGGCGCGCGTACGGTTTCAGCCCGCGGGGTCATCGGCCGCACCCTCGGCGTCGTGATCGTCGCGGCCGGGGTGCTGGCCGGCCTCTACGCCTATCGGTTGCAGTTCGTGCAGCCACGCACCGACGACGCCGCCGTGCGGGCCAACGTCGTCGGGATCGCGCCCCAGGTCAGCGGGCCCATCGTCGACCTGCACGTCGTGGACAACCAGCACGTGAAGGCCGGGGATCTCCTCTTCGCCATCGACTGCCGTCCCTACGAGGCGCGACTGGCTCGCGCCAGCGCCGACCTCACGCTCGCGGTCAAGGAAGTGGCGGCCCAGGGAAAGTCGATCGCATCGGCCGAGTCAGAAATCGGTCGCCGGGAGGCCACCCTGGCGTCGGCGACCGCTCAGCTCGCGCGCACCGAGGAGGAGCGAGCGGCGGCCGAAGCGGCGGTGACCAGGATGCAGGCCGAGGCCGACTACGCGAACGACTATGTGGCCCGGGTCGAGCCGCTCCTCACCCGGCAGTCCGTGTCGGCGGATCACGTGGCCGACGCCCGCACCAAACGCGACGCGACCGCGGCCGCGGCCCAGGAAGCACGACGACGCGCGCGGGCCGCGGCGGCCGCGGTCGCGCACGCGGTGGCCGCCCGCCGCGATGCGGCGCTCGCCGTCGAGCAGTCGCATCACGAGCACTCGCGAGCCGAGGACCTCCTGGCCCAGGTTGGCGATTTCAACGCCCGCGTGGGGGCCGCCAAGGCCACCGTGCGCGCGGCCGAGCTCGACGTGGGCTACTGCCAGGTGCGGGCGCCCTTCGACGCTTACGTCACCAATCTGAACATCGCGGAAGGCGAGTATGCACGGCAGGGCCAGCAGGTCTTCGCCCTCGTGGACGACCGCGTCTGGTACGTCCTGGCAAACTTCAGCGAGACATACATGCCATCGATCCAGCCGGGAATGGAGGTCGACGTCTACCTCGTCACGTACCCGGGGCGGTCGTTTCGCGGAGTCGTGCAGGGCATCGGCTGGGCTAATCGGCCGGACGACGGGGCGACGGTGGGCGTACTGCCCAACGTGCAGCGCACGCTGAACTGGGTGCGCCTGGCCAATCGCTTCCCGGTTCGCGTTCGCCTCGAGGAACGAGACCCGGAGCATCCGTTCCGGATGGGCACGACGGCGGTCGTCACCATCCGCGGGTTCCCGCGTGCCCCATCGGTGGCCGCCGCACCCCGCTGAATATCCGGATGCTCGAGTCGTTGCGAATGGAGCTGGCGCCGGCGCCTGGGCGCTGGCGGCGGGCGGTGATCATGGGACTCGGCACGGTGACCGCCCTCGTGCTGGCGTGGACGGTCCAGGTGCCGACGTTCTCCGCTCCGGTGATAGCCTTCTTCGGGCTCTTGCCGCCCAATGTCTGTACCTGGCGCAATCTGCCACTGCGGCTCGCGCTGACCACCGTCGGCGCGGTCCTCAGCATCACGGTCGCCGGAGTGCTCCTCCAGCTTCCGTGGCTGCTTCTGCCCGCATTCTTCGCGGGCGTTGCGCTCATCGCGTATTTTTGCCCGGTCACGAGCGGGGCCCTCGAGCTGCTGGCCTGGCTGTACCCCTTCTGTACCGCCTTCTTCTTCGGTGTGCTCGATCCCGGTGACATGCCGACGCAGGTGGGCGACATTTGCGTCGGTTACGGCATCGGTCTGTTGGCCGCGACCGCATTTTCTCGAGTCCTGGCCGCGGACGACCCGGCCGCGACACTCGCCGATGCGCTCGCCGCCGCGTTCGCGCGCGCCCGTTCGCGTCTCCAGGAGGTCACGGCCCGCTTCGCCGCCGAGCGCTTCGAGCCGGTCCCCGGCGAGCCGCCGATCGCGTCAGAGTTCGCCCGGCACATGCAACTGCTCGATCGCGTCCGTCAGGAAGGCCGGCGCGGCGACACCGTCGAAGTCCTGGCCTTGGCCATCGTCGTCGTCGACCACGCCCTGGCGCTCACCAACACGCTGGACGGACTGGCGCGGCACGATGTCGGCCGGGCGTATCGGCGTCTGCTCGCCCCGGAACTGAGCACGCTCGTTGCCCACCTCGACGCGGGGCTGCAGGCGTTCGAACGGGCGGCTCGCGAGCAGCGCTCTCGCGCGGCGACCCTGTCCCCGCCGGCGGAGGTGCAGTGGCCGGACTATCGCGGAGCGATCGCCGCGCTGGAAGCGCGGCAGCTCGCGGTCCGGCAATCCGGGGCCTTGACGCACGTGGACGTCGCCGAGGAGGCCAACACCGCCGCCTTCGTCCAAACGCTCGTCGATCTCGCCGACAGCCTGCACACGTCGCCCCCAGACCTCCGGGAGCTCGTCGGCGGCCGAACGGACGGGGCCGCCGTTACGCGGCAACGTTTCGATTACTACGCCGCACGCTATGGCGTGCGGGTCGGGCTCGCTACCACGATCAGCTATCTCATCGGGACCGTCGCAGACACCGTGGAGCTCTTCAACATCCTCTTTCATCCGGCGTTCCTCGCCGTATCGAGCTACGGCGCGACCATCCGCCGCGCCGGCACTCGCTTCGCCGGCACGCTGATCGGTTGCCTGGTGGCGATCGTCACGACGATCGTGGTCATGCCGAATCTCTCCGAGTTGCCCGCGCTTGGCCTCGTGCTGTTCGCGGTCACGGTGCCGTCCGCGTATCTGGCGCTCGGCGGGCCCCGCTTTTCCTACGTCGGGGTGCAGATCGTCGTGGCATTCGTGATCGTCGCCCTCGCCGAGCAGGCGCACACGGACGTTCGTTCGCCCCTGTGGCGCGTCTACGGAACGTTGCTCGGCTCCGCGGCCCTCTTCCTCGCGTTCCGCTTCGTCGCACCCGACTATGCGGGGCGCCAGCTCATCGCCCGCTTCGCCGACGCCCTCCGTGAGATGCTCCGGCTGCTCCCAGGTTCCGGCTCGGCTCCGCTCACCGTCGCCGAAGCGATGGCCGTTCATCAACGGATTCTCGCCATGTTTCAGGACATACTGAGGCTCGCCGACGAGGCGCGCGCCGAACCGCTCACGGGCGGGGTCGACACGGAGGCGGCCATCGTCGCCGCCGGACGCGGCGTCCGCATCGGCGCCCGACTCGCCGCCATCCGCCGCGAACGCGTGGCGAGCCCACCGCCCCTCCTCTCGGAGGCGATGCAGACGGCGGTCGCGAACGTCGAGACCGCCATCCGCACGTGGCTCGAGATCGCCCTGAGCATGCTCGAGGCCCGGCACACGACGGCACGTCCGGGTTCACGCGGCGACCGCGCGGCGTACGCCGCCGCCGCGGCGATGGCGGCCCAGCCGCGCCCGGATCTCTCCGGTGCGCGGCGCGCGCTCGAACGAAGCATCGACGTGGGGCGCCGAACCGACCTGGCCGCGTGGCCTCCCGCTGCGCGTGGAGCCCTCGTGGCCGAGGTCGAGCACGTGCAGCGCGTCGGCGAGTTGCTGCCGTCGTTCGACGACTATCTCACGCGGATTGTCCTACCGCGGAGCCAGCGCGAAGATGCTCGACGTCGTCAGGCCGCCTGACCGCCGCCCCCTTCCCTTTCCGGCCACACCATCGAGAATATCAGCGCGACGCCAATCCCGATGGACACTTCGACGAATCGATGAGATGCGATCTGCCATGCCGGTCCGGTCCGCGGCACCAACAGCACGATCGCGAGGGCGACGCCCCCGAACCGATATCCGGTGAGATCCGAGTGCGTCACGATCCGAATCAGTCCCAGGACGAACAGGCCGATTCCGAACGCCACGGCGTGTGGCCCGACATAAGTCGCCATTGCCGCTCCAACCAGCGCCCCCAGCACCGTCCCCATGAAACGGTGCCACGACACCGCGAGCGCTGCTCCCAGCGATGACTGCGTGATCACGACGGTCGTTATCGGCGCCCAGTAAGCTTCCGGCAGTAGGAACAACCGCGCGACCAGCAGGGAAACGACACCCGCGATAGCCGTCCGCAGGGAATGCACGA
>Ga0075434_100000714_pt1 | contig 25974 bp, 23 predicted proteins | sample RhiMethybrSRZTD3_FD_75298 | JGI IMG/M metagenome (GOLD analysis project Ga0075434, IMG submission 75298) | Populus rhizosphere microbial communities from Tennessee, USA - Rhizosphere MetaG P. TD hybrid SRZTD3 | ecosystem: Host-associated > Plants > Roots > Rhizosphere > Soil | place: USA... | reverse complement strand
AAACTAAGATCTTCCCAAGAAAATCTTGAAAACCTCGATGCCGAGCTCGCCGGGCGCGCCGCTGCGCTGGAGGAAGCGCGCGCGGAGATCGTCACGCGCCAGAAAGCGCACCACGACGCCCAGATCGAGCATCTGAAGGCGCTGCAGGCGCTGGAGCGCTATGCCGAGCGCAGCGCCCAGGTGTGCGCCGAGCTCGACCAGATCGCGGCGGAGACGCAGGCCGGCGACGCCGCGCTAGCCGACTGCAGGGCGAGCCAGGAACGCATCGCCGCGGAGATCGCGGAGGCGAGGGCGCGCCGCGAGGCGGCGCAGGCCTCGCACGTGGAGAGCGAGACGGCGCTCGCCGCACAGCGCCGCGCAGTGCAGCAGGCCGAGCGCGAAGCCCAGGACGCGATATTCGGCGAGCGCGAATGCACCGCGAAGATCGCCGAGATCGACCGCTCGGTCACCCTCATCGACCGCGAGATCGAGCGTGGCGAAGCCGAAGTCGCCCGGCTGAACGAAGAGCTCGCCGAGGATCCCATCCCGGCGTTGCGGCAGGAGCTCGACGGCGCGGTCGAGTCGCGCATCTCGTGCGAGAAGACGCTGGGCGAGGCGCGCAACGCCGTCGAAGCCGCGGCGGGCGCCCTGCGCGAGCTCGAGGAGGGTCGCCTGCAGGTGGAAGCGCGCGTCGCCCCCCTGCGCGAGCGCGTGGGCGAGCTGCGGCTCAAGCAGCAGGCGGCGCAGCTCAGCTTCGAGCAGTTCGACACCCAGCTGCGCGAGGCGAACGCCGACGAGGCGGTGCTCGCGGCAGCGGCGGAGGACGCACCGCGCCCGTCGAGCCTGCAGGGCGAGATCACGCGCATCAACACCGCGATCGCGGAGCTCGGCGCGGTCAACCTGGCCGCGCTGGAGGAGCTCAACACGAGCCGCGAGCGCAAGGGGTTCCTCGACTCGCAGGCCGCCGACCTCGAGGAGGCGGTGAAAACCCTCGAGGACGCGATCCGGCGCATCGACCGCGAGACCCGCGAGCTCCTGCGCGAAACCTTCGACAGCGTGAACCGCCACTTCGGCTCGCTCTTCCCGGTGCTCTTCGGCGGCGGCGAGGCGAAGCTCCTCATGACCGGCGAGGAAATCCTCGACGCCGGGGTCCAGGTGATGGCGCACCCGCCGGGCAAGAGAAACGCCAGCATCCACCTCCTCTCCGGCGGCGAGAAGGCGCTCACCGCCATCTCGCTCGTGTTCGCGCTGTTCCAGCTCAACCCGGCGCCGTTCTGCCTGCTCGACGAGGTCGACGCGCCGCTCGACGACACCAACACCGGCCGCTTCTGCGACCTGGTGAAGCGCATGTCCGCGCAGACGCAGTTCCTATTCATCAGCCACAACAAGATCTCGATGGAGATGGCCGAGCAGCTCGTCGGCGTGACCATGCCCGAGTCGGGCGTGTCGCGCGTGGTGGCCGTCGACATCGACCAGGCGCTGCGCATGCGGGAGGAGCTCGCGGCCTAGGGCCCGATGACCGATCTCCAGATCGGATTGCTGGTGATCGGCGCCGCCGCGGTGGCCGGCGTCCTCGTTTACAACCGCCTGCAGGAGCGCGCTACGCGGCGCCAGGCCGAGCGGGCCTTCGGCTCGCAGCACGCCGACGTGCTTCTCGACGCGCCGCCGGAGCGACGCGAACCGACCCTCGATCTGTCCGCCATGCCGGTACGCGAAGCTTCCCCTCCGGTGGCGAAGCCTGCCTCCGATCCCCGAATCGACTATGTGGTGGAGGTGCAGGGCACCTCCGCCGGCGCCATTCGCCCCGATTGGCCGGCGCTGCAGCGCCGCTTTTCCCGCCGGGCGACCCTCACGGAGGGCGGGGGCAAGTCGGCGCACGCCGCGCTCCAGATGGTGAGCCGCAACGGAGTGGTGAGCGAAGGCGACCTGGTCGAATTCCGGACGCAGCTCGAGACGCTCGTCGCCGCACACGGCGGGAAGGTCTCGGCCCCGCCGATGCGCGAGGCGCTCGCCGCGGCGCAGGCGCTGGACCGGGTCTGCGCCGATGTCGACGTGCAGATCGCCCTGCATGTCCTGGAGCCCGCGGAAACCAGCATCCGGCACGAGGGCTTTTCCGTGGGACAGCGGGCCGACGGCGTTACGCTGATGCTCGACGTGCCGCGCACTCCCGACCTCTCCCGCAGCTACGCCGCGATGGTCGAGGCCGCCCGCCGCCTGGGTGGGCGGCTGGTCGACGATAACGGCAACAGCCTCGACGAGCGCGCGCTCGCAGCCATCGGCGTCGAGGTCGAGTCGATACGCAACCGCCTTGTCGAGGTGGGAATCGAGCCGGGAAGCCCGCTCGCGCTGCGCCTGTTCTCATGACCGTCCCGCGCGAAGCACGGTCCAGGGCCGAGACCCTGCGGGCCGAGCTGGACCGCCATAACCGCCTCTACTATGTCGAGGACCAGCCGGAGATTACGGACGCAGAATATGACCGTCTCTTCAATGAGTTAAGGGAGCTTGAAGAGAAGTTTCATGAGCTTCGCACGCCGGATTCGCCGACCCAGCGCGTGGGGGGCGCGCCGCGCGAGGAGCTCGCCCCGGTGCGCCATGCGGTGCCGATGCTTTCGATCCGCACCGAGACCGATACCGAGGATACCGGCGCGGAGAAGTTCGACGCGCGCATCCGGCGCGAGCTCGGGCTCAAGGCCGAGGATCCGGCGGTCGAATACGCGGTGGAGCTCAAGTTCGACGGCGTGGCGATCAGCCTGCGCTACGAGGACGGCGAGCTCGTCCAGGCCGCCACGCGCGGCGACGGCGAGACCGGCGAAGACGTGACCGCGAATGTGCGGACCATCCGCAGCATCCCCCTTCGATTAGCAAAGAAAATCGGCTTGCTGGAAGTACGAGGCGAGATTTTCATGCACCGGGTCGATTTCGAGCGGCTGAACGAGAGGCAGCGCGCCGCGGGCGAGCGCCCATACGTGAACCCGCGCAACGCCGCAGCCGGAGCGGTGCGCCAGCTCGATCCCAAGGTTACGGCGCGCCGGCCGCTCCGCTTTTCCGCCCACGGCTTCGGCGAGCTCGAAGGGATCTCGTTCCAGAGCCAGACCCAGTTCCTGGACCGCATCGAGGCCCTCGGCCTTCCCGTGTATCCGAAGAAAGCCGATCGCAGGGTGGCGCGCGGCGCAGGCGAGCTGATCGAATACCACCGCGACGTCAGTCGGCGGCGCGAGGGCCTCCCCTTCGACATCGACGGCGTGGTCTACAAGGTGAACCACCTCGAGCTCCAGCGTAAGCTCGGCTATGTCGCGCGCGAGCCGCGCTGGGCGGTGGCGCACAAGTATCCCGCCCAGGAGCAAACCACGTTGGTAGAAGCGATCGCCGTCCAGGTTGGGCGGACAGGGACACTGACCCCTGTGGCGAAGCTGAAGCCCGTGTTCGTCGGCGGCGTCACGGTCACCAATGCGACGCTCCACAACGAGGACGAGCTGCGCCGCAAGGACGTCTGGGTCGGCGACACGGTCGTCGTGCGCCGCGCTGGCGACGTGATCCCGGAGGTCGTGGGCGTTCGCGAAAAGGGCCCGCGCACCCCGTCGGACCGCTTCGAGATGCCGAAGGCCTGCCCGGTGTGCGGCTCCCCGGTCGTGCGCGTGCCGGGCGAGGCGGCGACACGCTGCACCGGCGGGCTTTTCTGCAAGGCGCAGCGCAAGCAGACGCTGCTCCATTTCGCCGGCCGCCGCGCGATGGACATCGAGGGGTTGGGCGAGAAGCTGGTCGATCAGCTGGTGGAGCGGGAGCTCGTCGCGAACCCGGCCGATCTGTACAAGCTGGACGTAGCGGCGCTCGAAGCGCTGGAGCGCATGGGCGAGAAGTCGGCGCAGAACCTCGTCGCCGAGATCGAAAAATCGCGCCGGACCGAGCTCCACCGCTTCGTCTACGCGCTCGGCATTCCGGGCGTCGGCGAAGAGGTGGCGAAGATCCTGGCGCGCCACTTCGGCTCGGTGGAGGCGCTGGCGGCGGCCGATTGGCCTAAACTCGCGGAAGACAAGGAAGCGACGCGCAAGGACAATGTGCAGCGGAAAAAGCGCGGCGAGCGGGCGCTCGAAGTGCCGCTCGAAGGCATCGGCCCCGAGCTCATGGACAGCATCCAGAAGTTCCTGCGCGAGCCCCACAACGAGGCGGTGATCGGCCGCCTGACCCGCCTGGTCGACGTTCAGCGCTCGGCGCGGACCGGCCGGGCCGCCGAAGGCAAGACGTTCGTCCTCACCGGCACGCTGGGGGCGATGACGCGCGACGAGGCGCAGGGCCGGCTCGAGGCGCTCGGGCACAAGGTCGCCGCTTCGGTGTCGAAGAAGACCGATTACGTCGTGGCCGGCGCCGACGCCGGCTCGAAGCTCGACAAAGCGAAGGACCTGGGCGTCGAAGTCCTCGGCGAGGCGCAGTTCCTGGAATTCCTGCGGAAGGGCTGATGCGGAAAAGGCTGAAAAAGGCGGTGTTCCCGGTGGCCGGACTCGGCAGCCGCTTCCTCCCGGTGACCAAGGCGAGCCCGAAGGAGATGCTGCCGGTGGTCGACAAGCCGCTCATCCAGTACGCGGTCGAGGAGGCCGCGGCCGCGGGCATCACCGACATGATCTTCGTCACCGGGCGCAACAAGCGCGCGATCGAGGACCATTTCGACAAGGCCTACGAGATCGAGACCGAGCTCGAGAAGAAGAACAAGGACGGGCTGCTCAACATGGTGCGCTCGGTGCTGCCCGAGGGCGTGCGCTGCATCTACATCCGCCAGGCCGAGCCGCTCGGCCTGGGCCACGCGGTGCTCGTCGCGCAGCCCGTGGTCGGCGACGACCCGTTCGCCGTGATCCTCGCCGACGACCTCATGGACTCGCAGCCGCCGGCGATCGCGCGCATGGCCGAGATCTTCGACCGCGAGCAGTGCTCGCTCCTCGGCGTGGAGGAGGTGCCGCGCGACCAGACCGCGAGCTACGGCATCGTCACCATCGACCAGATGCAGGGCGACGTCGCGCGCATCCACAGCATCGTCGAGAAGCCCAAGCCCAAGGACGCGCCCTCCAACCTGGCGGTGATCGGCCGCTACGTCCTCACCAACCGCATTTTCGAAATGCTTGGACAAGTCACCCCGGGCGCCGGGGGCGAGATCCAGCTCACCGACGGCATCTCGGCGCTGCTCGCGCAGGAGCGCGCGCTGGCGGTGCGCCTCCCTGGGCGGCGCTTCGACTGCGGCTCGAAGCTCGGCTATCTGCAGGCCACGGTGGAGTTCGGCGTGCGCCACGCCGAAATCGGTTCTGAATTCACGAAATATCTGAATAACCGATAAACTCGCGGGATGCCCGACCTGAAGCAGGCCTGGGCCTTCCTCGAGAACTCGGACGGCGTTGCCAGCGCAGGGGAGGTCCAGGCCGCCATCCGCCGTGTCGCTACCGAAATCGAGCAGCGCCTGGCGGGCACCTATCCCATGGTGCTCGCGGTCATGGGCGGCGCCGTAGTGTTCGCCGGGCAGCTCCTGCCGCTGCTTCGCTTCCCGCTCGACTTCGACTACATCCACGCCTCCCGCTATGGCGCGGCCACGCGCGGCGCCGGCGTCGACTGGAAAGTGTCGCCCCCCGGGCTGGTGAGCGGGCGCACGGTGCTCGTGCTGGACGACATCCTCGACCACGGCGAGACGATGAACGCGATCCGCAACCGCCTGCTCGAGCTCGGCGCAAGCGGGTTCTACTGCGCGGTGCTGGTGGAGAAGACTCTCGGAATGAAGAAACCGATCACGGCCGATTTCGTCGGCCTCGCGATTCCCGACCGCTTCGTTTTCGGCTGCGGCATGGACGCGAAGGGCTACTGGCGCAACCTCCCCGAGATCCGGGCGATGAGGGAATGAAGGTGGCGCTGGTCGCGATCATCGGCGGCAGCGGCCTGTCGCAGCTCGGGAACATGGAGGCGACCCAGCGGCGCGTCGCGCGCACGCCCTTTGGCGAGCCCTCAGGCGCGCTGACGTTCGGCCGCATCAAGGGACGCGACGTGGTGTTCCTCGCGCGGCACGGCTACGGGCACACCATCGCGCCGCACGAGGTGAACTACCGGGCCAACATCTGGGCGCTGAAGGACGTCGGCGCCGACTGCGTGGTGTCGGTGGCCTCCGTAGGCGGCATCCGCTCCGACATCGCGCCCGGGATGCTGGTGCTTCCGGACCAGATCATCGACTACACCTGGGGGCGCTCGTCCACCTACTTCGAAGGCGCGGGCGTGCCGGTGAACCACATCGACTTCACCGTGCCGTATTCCGTCCAGCTGCGCAGGCGCATCCTGCAGGCCGCGGCGGCATGCAAGGAGGAGATCGCCGACGGCGGCGTCTATGCCGCCACGCAGGGGCCGCGCCTGGAGAGCGCCGCCGAGATCACGCGCCTCGAGCGCGACGGCGCGCACATCGTCGGCATGACCGGCATGCCCGAGGCCGCGCTCGCGCGCGAGGTCAGCCTCGACTACGCCACGATCGCGGTCGTCGCCAACTACGCCGCGGGCCGCGGCGACAGCGCGCGCGCGGTGCCGCTCGACAAGATCGGCGAAGTGCTCGACGTGGCGATGGGCCGCGTGCGCCGCATCCTCGAGAAATTCTGCGAGCAGAAATGATCCGCGACGTTCTGCGCATGGGCGACCCTCGTCTCTGGCAGGTTTCCCAACCCGTAAAAGACTTTGGAACTTCCGAACTGGCCGAATTGCTCCGGGATATGCGCGACACCATGGCGCACCTGAACGGCGCCGGCCTCGCCGCGCCGCAGATCGGCGTGCTCCTGCGCGTCGTGATCTTCGGCGTGCACGCCAACCCGCGCTATCCCGACGTCGAGGAAGTCCCCGACACCGTCCTCATCAACCCGGTCATCACGCCGCTTTCGAACGACCTGGAGGAGGGCTGGGAGGGCTGCCTCTCGGTCCCCGGCATGCGCGGTTCGGTGCCTCGTTACACCAAGCTCAAGTACTCGGGCTACGACGAGCAGGGCAAGCGCTTCGTGCGGGAAGTCTCCGGCTTCCACGCGCGCGTCGTCCAGCACGAGTGCGATCACCTCGACGGCGTGCTCTACCCGATGCGGATCCGCGACTTCACCAAGTTCGGCTTCAACGACGCGCTCTTCCCCGGACAGGACCTCCCCTCGGAAGAGTGATCGCCGGAGGCCGGCCTGGCGACTAGTCTGGCCGGTCAGTCGTCCTTCACGGCCTCGGCGTGGATCGCCTTGCCGCGCTGCGTCCTCAGGAAATCGTCGGTAAAGCGCAGAACCTGAAAACCGTTGCCGTCGCCGACTAGCCAAAGATTCAACTCATGCCCTTTGCCGTCGGCGGCACGCGCTTTGACGAAGCGCGGCAAGCCGGCTTGCTTTTCGACGGTGACATCGGCGTCCTTCGACCAGCTCCCCGATCCGGGAAGGAACGCGGTTCGCGGCGCCGGTCCCTTCCAGTAGGCGATCTCCGCGGGGTGGAGCGGATCGCTTATGTCGTAGACCCGGGTGCCGGTGCCCCTCGAGCCGCAGGCGGCCAGCGTCGGATTGTTCGTACGATCCACGGCGCATCTCTCCGTGGAATAGTCGAGCAGTCCGCCGTCGGCTTCCCGCGGCTCGGCCAGGAATTTCGTGCAGTTGGCGGGATCGTGCACCTCGAGCATGATCTTCGACACGATTCTCGGGTTCGTCTCGTCGGTGATGTCGATCACGTTCGAATAGCCGTAGGGCGACGCTCCCCGATCACAGGCCGCCTTGAGACCCCCGACGCCGGCCTGACCGCCGGACTCGTCCGTGCTGATGATGTACGAGCGTCCATGGGAGAAGAACGGCAGCATCTGTTCCACCTGCCCCTGGTCGTTCCAGAAGAGCTTGCTGACGATCCGGATCTGCGGATTGGGGCGGCGGAACTGGATGTCGCTCACGTCGAGGATCACCAGCCCGTCGGGCCCGAACGAAGAATTGTTCGGCGGAGCGTTGAAGGTGCCCGGTTGCCCCGCATACAACCGTGTGCCGTCCTTGTTGGTGGAAAGGTCGTGGGGCCGGCCATCGCCGTTGAATGTCCAGGTGAGGAGCGGCTTGGCGTTGTACGGGTCGGTCACGTCGATGATCGGCAGGATGCCGCCGACGCCCCGGAAGCTCTGGCCGATGTAGTATGTCTTGCCGTCCTCGGCCCAGCCACCCATGTGGCCCGAGCTGTTGAGCACATCGAAGTGCGACGCCAGTTTCGGATGGGCGCAGTCCTCGTTCAGGTCGTAAACCGCAAAATTAGGCCCGTTGCTCTGGGCGAGCCCGAGGAGCCCGCGCGCGTGGTTGACCTTGTTGTTCTCGTGCGGATTGAGCCCCGCCTTGGTTTCGGCGAGGTATGCCGTCGGCCGGGGATTTCTCGCATCCGAAACATCGATCACGACGATGCCGGGATGCGCCTGCTGTGAGTTATTTTCCGTCGCCATGTAGGCGCAGTGACCGAAATACGATGGCCCATCCTGCGAAAAGGCCCCTTCACCCTGGAACTTTCCAACCAGCTCGAGATTGCAGTTGTAGCCGCGCTCGGAGTCGGTATGGCCGTTCACGACGGCGCGCTCCGCCGACGTGGTCTGGCCCTGCAATCCGCTTTCCGTATGATCCGAACGGCCGCATGCGGCCTTGGGTACCGGCCCCATCGATCCGACCTCATTGGCCCGTCTACCCTCGTCGTTACCCTGGCCGGCCGAGAAGATCGAGCAGCTGAGCAAAAGGCCCAGCACGGAGACAGTCGAAACTGCGAATCCGCGGATCAAACGCTGTTTGCCGATCATTTCCCCTCCAAGCAAGTTGCGATGAGTGTGCGCCCGAACCGGCCCGCAATTAATTGCGTTTCATCATTAATATCGTAGTCGCATGGACGCAACGCATGATCCCGGACTGAGGAGCTGGGTCGAGTCGGCGAACGATTCGGCGACGGACTTTCCGATCCAGAATCTGCCGTTCGGTATTTTTCGGCGAAAGGGCACGAAGGAGAAGCCGCGCGGCGGGGTGGCGATCGGCGACCAAGTCTTCGATCTCGCGGCGCTCGGGATCGAGACTGGCCCGACGCTGAACGGAATTGCGGCGGCGGGCGCTTCGACATGGCGCCGACTGCGCAAACAGATCTCCCGAGCCCTTTCCCTAAGGGGTTATCAGAAGCGATACGCGAAGTATTTGCTGCCGATGAACCGAGCCGAGCTCTTCGTGCCGGTGGCGATCGGCGACTACAGCGACTTCTACGCCGGCATCCATCACGCCACGTCGATCGGGAAGCTGCTGCGTCCGGACAATCCGCTGCTGCCGAATTACAAGTGGATCCCGATCGCCTACCACGGGCGAGCGTCGTCCGTGGTGGTGTCGGGAACGCCGGTGACGAGGCCGATGGGGCAGGTGAAAGCGGCCGGAAGCGATTCTCCCGTGTTCGCTCCGAGCGCGCGGCTGGATTACGAGGTGGAGCTCGGCTTCGTCGTTGGACCGGGGAACCGCCTTGGCGCACCCGTTGCCATTGACGAAGCGGAAGACCATCTGTTCGGCGTGGTGCTGCTGAACGACTGGTCGGCGCGCGACCTCCAGGCCTGGGAGTACCAGCCGCTGGGGCCGTTCCTCGCGAAGAGCTTCGCTACCACGATCTCGCCGTGGATCGTGACCTTCGAGGCGCTCGCGCCTTTTCGCTGTGCGGCGTTCGCGCGCGACGTCGCCGATCCCCAACCTCTGGGTTATTTGTGGGATGAGGCAGATCAGCGAGGCGGCGGTCTCGACATCGGCCTGGAAATGCACCTGAGCAGCGAGGGGATGAGAAAAGCGAAGGCAGCGCCCGTGCGGCTCTCGCGCGGAAACGCGCGCGACGCGTACTGGACCGCGGCGCAGATGGTGGCGCATCACAGCTCGAACGGCTGCAACCTCCAATCCGGGGATCTCTTCGGCTCGGGAACCTTATCCGGCGCGGCGCCCGAGAGCGCCGGGTCGCTCATGGAGCTCACCCGGGCCGGCAACGCGGCGCTGAGCCTTCCGAGCGGCGAGACGCGGGCCTTTCTCCACGATGGCGACGAGGTCGTCCTGCGGGGGCGGTGCGAGGCGGCGCACGCCACGAGCATCGGGTTCGGGGAATGCACCGGACTCGTGCGCCCCGCGCGTACAAAGCGGCAACAGTAGGTTTCCATAGCAACGCAGGGCCGATACCGCCTGCGCCTATCGTGCACGGTCGAAAGGAGGGTGCGTGACACCCCAACAGATCGACCTGGTGCAAGCGAGCTGGAAGCAGGTGCTGCCGGTGGCCGAAACCGCCGCGCAGATGTTCTACGGCCGGCTCTTCTTCCTCGACCCGTCGCTGCGGCCGCTGTTCGTCGGCGACATGCGCGAGCAGGGGCGCAAGGTGATGGCGATGGTCTCGTTCACGGTAAGCGCGCTCAACCGCCTGGAAGAGCTTCTTCCGACCGTGAAGGCGCTCGGCCGCAGGCACGCCGCCTACGGCGTGCGCCCGGAGCATTACTACACCGTGGGCGCGGCGTTCCTCTGGACCCTGGAACAGGGCCTGGGAGCGGCGTTCACGCCCGCGGTGCGCGAGGCGTGGGTCGCCGCTTACAGCGTGCTCGCGAATACGATGCGCGACGCCGCGGAGATGGCCGCCTAGCGCTTCGCGCTGCTTCCCGCCGAGGCCGTTTCTTCGATGCCCAGATGGGAGAGGGTGCGCGGATTTAGTCGTCCGGTCACGGCGATGTTCTCGGATTTCTGGAACTGCCGCAGCGCCGCACGGGTCGCGTCCCCGAGAATTCCGTTTGCCGGTCCCGCCTTGTAGCCGCGCGCGTTCAGCGTTTCCTGGGCCTTGCGGATGGTGGACGGCGGATAGCGGCCGGCGGCGTTCGCCGATGCAGACCCTTCGGCTTTCTTCAGGTCGAGCGCCTTCAACGTGGCGCCGTCTAGCTTGCCGGTCGGCTGCAGCTTCTCCGCGCGCTGAAAATTGACCAGCGCCGCCTCGGTTTGCGGGCCCATGTGCCCGTCGACGCCGCCGGTGCGGAAGCCGCGATCATTCAGCACCTTCTGCGCCTGGCGCACGGTCTGCGAGTTCACGAACACTTGGTCGGCGGCGCTCGCCGACGCCATTCCAGCGGCCGCGATAGCCGCAGCGAGTAACGAGTACAGCGCTTTCATGACCGGATCCTCTCGAAAGGTTAGGCGTCTACCCATCGAGCAAGCGCTGTTCCCTATTGCAGCGCAATGAACCTCACGCCCAGGAAAGCCAACCGGTCAGCAGGTACTTGTGCTGCGTGGGAGACACCACGCCGCGATGCACGTGCGTCAGCGCCGCGGGAAAGATGACGGTCTTGCCCTTGACCGGCGAAGTCACCATGCGCTGGTGGTGGAACTCGGTGCCGCCGCCGTCGGTGACATCGTTCAGGTAGGTCGTGAAGACGAGCGCGCGGTCGCTGTGCCCGTGCGCGCCGTCGACGTGCCAGGCGTAGAAGCCTTCGCCGGGCTTGTACCACTGGATCTGCGGCGGATACTTCAGGTTGAAGCTGCCGCCGTGGCTGACGAGCTCTTCGATGTAGCGGTTGATGAATCCCGACACTTCCTGCATGTAGGCGTCGAACCTGAATTCGCGCAGGTCCCAGTGCTTCTCCGCGACGCCGATGCCGAGGTCGGTGCTGCGCTTCCATTTCGGGTCCACCACGTTGGGGCCGACCACGCCCGGCAGCACCAGGTTCGCCGCCACGGCCTTCTTGAACAGCTCGACCAGCGCATCGCAGATCGAGGGATCCGACAGCATGTATTCGCGGATGAACGTATCCATCGGCGGCGACGAAGCGCTCACGAGGCGACCGCGGCGAGCACCGCGGCCGGCTGCGGGCTGAGGGAGAGCTCCTTCAGGAGGTCCTGCTCGAGCTGGAGCACGGTCTTCGAATTGGATAGCGCCTCGCCGGAGACGAGGAACACGTCCTCGGCGCGGTCGCCCAGGGTGTTGATGCGCGCGGTCTGAAGATTGACGCGGTAGCGCGCCAGCGTGCGCGCTACGCCGTACAGCAGGCCCGGCCGGTCGGCGGCGACGATGTTCAGCGCATAGAGCGAGCCGCGCTCGTCCGGGCGGATGTCGACCGAGGGCGAGATCGGAAAATGGCGCACGCGCCGGGAGAGCCGCCCGCCCCGTGGCGGCGCGAGCGGCGCCTGCGACTGGAGCTCGGCGGCGAGCTCGGATTCGATCAGGCTGATCATGTCGCGGTAGTGCGCGCCGCTGCCCTGGCCCATCACCACGAAGGTATCGAGCGCGTAGCCGTCGCGCGTGGTGTGGATCTTCGCCTCCGCGATGTCGAAGCCGGCGCGTTCGAAGTAGCCGCAGATGCGGGCGAAGAGCGCCTCGCGGTCCGGCATGTAGATCATCACCTGGAGACCCTCGCCGAAAGGCGCGAGCCGCGCCTTGACCACGGGCTGCGCCGCGCCGACGCGATAGTGGAGGCTGCGGGTGTGCCAGGCGATCTCCTGCGGCTCGTGGCGCAGGAAATAGGCGGTGTCGAGCTGTTTCCAGAAGCGCTCCTTGACGCCGTCCGAAAGCGCGTAGAGGCGCAGCAGCCGCGTCGCCTCGGCCTGCTTCTCGGCGAGCGCCGCGTCACGCTCGAGCGGCGCGCCGGTGAGCACCCGGCGCGCGGCGCGGAAGAGATCCTCGAGCAGCTTCGCCTTCCACGCGTTCCAGACCTTGGGGCTGGTCCCGCGGACGTCCGCCACGGTGAGAAGGTAGAGCGCGACCAGGCGCCGCTCGCTGCCGACCCGCTCGGCGAAGGCGCGGATCACCTCGGGGTCGTAGACGTCCTGCTTCTGCGCGACGTGCGACATCGCCAGGTGCCTCTCGACCAGGAAGGCGACGAGGTCGGCGTCTTCGTCCGACAAGCCGTGTTGCTTCGAAAAGGCCCTCGCATCGGCCGCCCCGAGCTCGGAGTGGTCGCCGCCGCGCCCCTTGGCGATGTCGTGATAGAGCGCGGCGATGTAGATCAGCCAGTGCCGCTCGAAGCCGTTGATGAGCTCGCTGCACAGGGGAAACTCGTGCGCGAATTCCGGCATCGTGAAGCGGCGCACGTTCCTCAGCACCATGAGGATGTGCTGGTCGACGGTGTAGACGTGAAACAAGTCGTGCTGCATCTGCCCCACGATGCGGCCGAACTCGGGCAGGTAGCGCCCGAGGATGCCGTACTGGTTCATGCGACGGAACTCGTGCACGATGCCGCGCGGCTGCTGCAGGATCTGCAGGAAGAGAAGCTGCGCGAGCGGGTCGCGCCTGAACTTCGCATCGATGCGCCGCCGCGCCCGCCACAGCGCCCGCAGCGTCGGCGCGGTCATGCCCCGCAGCTCGTGGTGCTGCATCATCAAAAGGAAGCTCTCGAGGATGGCGCTCGGCGCGCGCTCGAAGAGCGATTCATCCTCGATGTGAAGCAATTCGTTTCGAACCCAGAAGCGCTCGTTCAGCGCGCGGGGGATCTCCTCGGACTGCGGGAAGAGCCGCGCGCCGATGTTCTGCAGCACGATGGTGTTGAGCTGCGTGACCGTCTTCGCCGCGCGGTAGTAGCGCTGCATCATCGCTTCGCTCGCGCGCCGCTCGGGCGTGTCGACGTCGCCGTACTGGGCCGCGAGCGCGTTCTGGAAATCGAACACGATGCGGTCCTCGCGCCGCCCGGCGAGGTAGTGGAGGCGGATGCGCAGGTCCTGGAACGCGGCCTCGTGGCGCGTGAGCTGGCGCGCCTCGTGGCGCTCGAGCAGGCCCGCGGAAACGAGGTCGGTCCACTTGCGGCCGATGCCGCTCGCGCGCGCGATCCACAGGATGGTGTGCAGGTCGCGCAGCCCGCCCGGCGCCTCCTTCAGGTTGGGCTCGAGGGAATAGGGCGTGTCCTGGTGCTTGGCGTGGCGCTGCTCCTGCTCGAGCCTCTTCGCCTTGAAGAAGGAGAGCGGGTCTCTCGTCTCGTCCAGGGCCTTGACCAGCTCCGAGAAAAGGCGCCGGCTGCCGGCGAGGTAGCGCGCTTCCATGAGCGTGGTGCCGATGGTGATGTCCTCGGCGCCGCTTTCGACGCAACCTTGCACGGTGCGCACGCTGTGGCCGATCTCGAGGCCGATGTCCCACAGCACGCCGATCAGCTTCTCGATCTTCTCCTTGTCGGCGTCGGCGATCCCTGCACCGGGAAGCAGGACCAGGAGGTCCACGTCGGAGCCGGGAAAGAGCTCGCCGCGGCCGTAGCCGCCGGTGGCGACGAGCGCGGCGCCCGCGAGCGCGGCGTCGCGCCACACCTCCCGGATCGTGCGGTCGACGAGCGCGCAGTGCTTGCGCAGGAGCGACTGCGGATCAGGCTGGTGGAGGTACGCAAGGCGCAGCGCCTGGCGCTCCTCGGCTAGGCTGTTCCTTAAATCAACCAAGAAGCGCGGGCTCCGCCATCGACCCGGCGGACTGGGTCAGCACCTCGAAGCCGCTTTCGGTCACCGCCACGGTGTGCTCCCACTGCGCCGACAGGCTGTGGTCCTTGGTGACGATGGTCCAGCCGTCGGCGAGCTCGCGGATGCCGGCCTTGCCGGCGTTGATCATCGGCTCGACCGTGAAGGTCATGCCGGGCTCGAGCACCAGCCCGGTCCCGGCCCGGCCGTAGTGCAGCACCTGCGGCTCCTCGTGGAACTTGCGGCCGATGCCGTGCCCGCAGAACTCGCGCACCACCGAAAAGCCGTGCTTCTCGGCGTGGGCCTGGATCGCCGAGCCGACGTCGCCCAGGCGCGCGCCCGGCCGCACCTGCCGGATGCCGAGCCACATGCATTCGTGCGTGACGTCGACCAGGCGGCGCGCCTGGATGCTCGGCTCGCCGATGTAGAACATGCGGCTCGAGTCGCCGTGGAACCCGTCCTTGATCACCGTGATGTCGACGTTGAGGATATCGCCCGGCTTGAGCACCCGCTCGCCCGGGATGCCGTGGCAGACCTGGTGGTTCACGGAGGTGCAGATCGACTTCGGGAACGGCTTGTAGCCCGGCGGGGCGTAGTTGAGGGGCGCCGGAATGGTGTGCTGGACCCGGACCATGTAGTCGTGGCACAGGTCGTTCAGCTTGCCGGTGGTGACGCCCGGCTTCACGTGAAGGGAGACGAAGTCGAGCACCTCGCCGGCCAGCCGCCCGGCGACGCGCATGCGCTCCAGCTCTTCCGGAGTCTTCAGTACAACGGCCATTGATGCCTGATTATGCTAGAATTTCGGACTTAAATTCGCCTGCTAGCGGCAAAAACAGGGTGCCCCGATTGCAATACCGGAAATATCGGGGTGATCGCCGCAAGCTAAAGGCCTCAACCCTAAAGGAGAGTGTTTAGTGTCGGTCACGATGCGCCAGATGCTGGAGGCCGGGGTCCATTTCGGCCACCAGACCCGCTACTGGAACCCGAAGATGGCGCCGTACATCTTCGGCCACCGCAACAAGATCCACATCATCAACCTGGAGAAGACCCTGGAGATGTACCAGGAGGCGCTCAAGTTCGCCCGCAAGCTCGCGTCGAGCCGGGGCAACCTGCTCTTCGTCGGGACCAAGCGTCAGGCGCGCGACATCGTGCGCGAAGAGGCGCAACGCTGCCAGATGCCCTACGTCGACTACCGCTGGCTCGGCGGCATGCTCACGAACTTCAAGACGGTCAAGCAATCGATCAAGCGCCTGAAGGAGATGGAGACGATGGGGCAGGACGGCACGCTCGAGCGCCTGGCCAAGAAGGAAGCCCTGGGAATCCAGCGCGAGATGGACAAGCTGAACCGCTCGCTGGGCGGCATCAAGGAGCTCGCGAGCCTTCCGGATGCGCTGTTCATCATCGACGTGGGCTACCAGAAGGGCGCCGTCGCCGAGGCGAACAAGCTCGGCGTGCCGGTGATCGGGGTGGTCGACACCAACCACAACCCGGCCGGGATCGACTACGTGATCCCGGGCAACGACGACTCGAGCCGCGCCATCCGCCTCTACGCGCGCGGCATGGCCGACGCCGTTCTCGAGGGACGCACCCAGTCTCTCGAGGAAGTGGTCGCCGCCTCGCGCGACGAATTCGTCGAGGTGGAAGAGGAAGACGCCGAGAAGTAGGGTGCGGCCACCGACCCGAATCTCGAAAAAGGGGCCTAGCGCCCCTTTTTTTCAACCGAAGTAAGGAGTCTGCAAGGATGACCGAAATCAGCGCAGGACTGGTGAAAGAGCTCCGCGAGCGCACCGGCCTGGGATTCATGGAGTGCAAGAAGGCCCTCACTGAAACAGATGGGGACTTGGAGAAAGCAGAAGAGCTGCTGCGCATCAAGAGCGGCGCCAAGGCGAGCAAGGCCGCGAGCCGCGTCGCGGCCGAAGGCGTGATCGGCGCGTACGTTTCCTCGGACGGCAAGCTCGGCGCGCTGGTGGAGCTGAACTGCGAGACCGACTTCGTAGCCAAGAACGAAGAGTTCGTCGCGTTCGCGCGCTCGCTGGCGGAAACCGTCGCGTCGCAGAACCCAAAGGACCTCGCGGCACTGGCCTCCGGCAAGGTCGAGGAGCGCCGGCAGGCCCTGATCCAGAAGATCGGCGAGAACATGACGATCCGGCGCTTCAAGCGCCTGCAGGCGAAGGGCAAACTTGCCCTCTACCTGCACGGCGTCAAGATCGGCGTGCTGGTCGACTATGACGGCGCCGACGAGGTCGGCAAGGACGTCGCGATGCACATCGCCTTCGCCAAGCCGCAGCACATGACCAAAACCGAGGTGCCGGCTGAGGTGGTTGCACGGGAGCGGGAGATCCAGCTCGCCCGGGCAAAGGAGCAGGGCAAGCCGGAAGAGATCGCCCGCAAGATGGTGGAGGGAGCCGTGAACAAGTTCCTCGGCGAGATCACGCTGCTCGGCCAGCCGTTCGTCAAGGACGACAAGCAGACGGTGGAGAAAATGCTCGCGTCGAAGAAGGGCAAGGTCAACGGATACGCCTTCCTCGTCGTTGGTGAGGGCATCGAGAAAGCGCCTCAGGTTCACTAGAAAAACGCCATCGTGACGCCGCGCCGTGACTCCTAAATACAAGCGGATCCTGCTCAAACTCTCGGGCGAGGCCCTGATGGGGGAGGACCCGTACGGCATCAACCGGCAGACGATCCTGAGCATTGTCTCGGAGGTGGCGCAGGTCTCGCGCCTGGGCGTCGAGATGGGCGTGGTGATCGGGGGCGGCAACATCTTCCGCGGCCTCGCCCCCGGCGCCGAGGGCATGGACCGCGCCACCGCCGACTACATGGGGATGCTCGCCACGGTGATGAACGCGCTCGCGCTCTCCGACGCCATGCGCCAGGCCGGCATCGCGAGCCGGGTCCAGTCGGCGCTCAACATCGAGCAGGTGTGCGAGCCTTACATCCGCGGCAAGGCGATCCGCTACCTGGAGGAGGGCAAGGTGGTGATCTTCGCCGCCGGCACCGGCAATCCCTTCTTCACCACCGACACGGCGGCAGCGTTGCGCGGCAGCGAGATGGGCGCCGAGATCGTGCTCAAGGGAACCAAGGTGGACGGGGTGTACACCGACGACCCGAAGCGCAACCCGCGCGCGCAGCGCTACGCGAAGATCAGCTTCGACGAGGCGATCAACAAGAACCTCAAGGTCATGGACGCCACCGCGCTCACGCTGTGCCGCGACCAGAAGCTGCCGATCAACGTGTTCAACATCTTCAAGAAGGACGCCCTGCGCCGGGTGGTGCTGGGTGAAGATGAGGGCACCCTCGTTCACGTATGATGAGGTAACCATGGTCATTGTCGACCTGAAAAAAACAACCGACCAGAAGATGGACAAGAGCGTCCAGGCGTTCAAGGCGGATCTCGCCAAGGTGCGCACCGGGCGCGCGCACACCGGCATCCTCGACCACATCACGGTCGACTACTACGGCTCGCAGATGCCGATCAACCAGGTCGCCAAGGTGACGCTGATCGACGCGCGCACCATCGGCGTGACGCCGTTCGAGAAGAAGATGGCCGGGGCGATCGAGAAGGCGATCCGCGACTCCGACCTCGGGCTCAATCCCGCGGCGCAAGGCGAGACGGTGCGGGTGCCGATGCCGGCGCTCACCGAGGAGCGCCGCAAGGACCTCATCAAGGTGGTGCGCCACGAGGCGGAGAACGCCCGCGTGGCGGTGCGCAACGCGCGCCGCGACGCGATCCACCAGCTCAAGGAGTCGCTGAAGAAGCACGAGGTGTCCGAGAACGACGAGCGCCGCGCGCAGGACGAAGTCCAGAAAATGACCGACCGGCACGTCGCCGACATCGACAAGCTCCTGCAGGAAAAAGAAAAGGAGTTGATGGCCGTATGAAGTCGAAACCAGGGAGGGCGGCGTCGTGACGCATCCGAGCTCGACGCAGGAGGTTCCTGCGCACGGCGACGTGCCGCAGCACGTCGCCATCATCATGGACGGCAACGGCCGCTGGGCGAAGCGCCAGCACCTGCCGCGCATCGCGGGGCACCGCCGCGGCGTGGAGGCGGTGCGCGCGACGGTGCGCGCGTGCGCCGAGCGCCAGGTGCGCTTCCTCACCCTGTTCGCGTTCAGCTCCGAGAACTGGCGGCGCCCGGCCGAGGAGGTGGCGCTGCTCATGCAGCTCTTCCAGATGGCGCTCACCAGCGAGGTCGAGAAGCTCCACCGCAACGGTGTGCGGCTCAAGGTCGTGGGCGACACGCGGCGCTTCGACGCCAATATCCGCCGCGCCATCGAGAACGGCGAGCGCCTCACCGCCGACAACAAGGGCCTTACGCTCACCATCGCGGCGAACTACGGCGGAAGATGGGACATCCTCCAGGCGATGAACAAGGTGTTGAAGGAAAAGCCCGGCCTGAAGGAAATCGGGGAGGACATGCTGATCCCTCATCTCGCCATGAGCTACGCGCCGGAGCCCGACCTCTTCATCCGCACGGGCGGCGAGCAGCGCATCAGCAACTTCCTGCTGTGGCAGCTCGCCTACACCGAGCTCTGCTTCACCGATACGCTGTGGCCGGACTTCGACGCCGCGGCGCTCGACCTCGCCATCGCCTCCTATCGCAGCCGCGAGCGCCGCTTCGGCCGCACCAGCGAGCAGCTCGACGCGGCGAAGCGCGCCGAGGTCGCCTGAAAGGTCCGCTCGCCGCGAGGCTCGTTACGGCCGCGGTCCTCATCGCCGCGCTGCTCGCGGCGCTGTTCCTGCTGCCGCCGCGCGCGCTGGAGCTGCTCGTCGGCCTGATCCTGCTCTTCGCCGCGCACGAGTGGGCGCGCTTGTGCCGCCTCGGGCGCACGGCGGCGCTCGTCTTCGCCGCCGCGGTGGCGCTCACGTTTCTCGCCCTCGAGCGCGCCGGCCTGCAGCAGGCGGTATTCGCCCTGGCGGCGTTCTTCTGGATCGTGCTCGCGCCCCTCTGGATGTGGCGCGGCGTGCAGCCGCGGCAGTCGGTCTGGATCGGCGCCGCCGGATTCGCGGTGCTGGTTCCCGCGGGCCTCGCCATGGACTCGCTCAAGCCGGCCGAGGTGCTCGTCGTGCTCGTGCTGGTCTGGATCGCCGACAGCGCCGCCTATTTCGTCGGGCGCGCGTGGGGCAGGCGCAAGCTTGCGCCCGCGATCAGCCCCGGCAAGACCTGGGAGGGCGCCGTTGGCGGCCTCATCGGCGCCGCGCTGTACGCTATCATCATCGCGTTTTTCACCGACCCGGGCGCCTGGCTCGCCCTCGTCGTAACCGCGCTACTGCTAGGCATGGCAAGCATTGTGGGAGACCTCTTCGAGTCGGCGGTGAAGCGGCAGGCGGGCGTCAAGGACAGCGGCGCTCTGCTGCCCGGCCACGGCGGAATCCTCGACCGCATCGACAGCACGACGGCGGCGCTTCCTCTCGCCGCGCTCTTATGGCCGATCGTCAAATGAATCTCGCGGTTCTCGGTGCCACCGGTTCGATCGGGGCGAGCACGCTCGATGTGGTGAGCGCGCACCCCGAACGCTACCGCGTCCTCGCCTTGAGCGCCCACGGTTCCGCGGACGCGCTGCTCGGCTTGTGCCGCGTGCACCGGCCGCGCTTCGCCGTGCTCTCGGGGATGGCCGAGGACCGCGCGCTGCGCGCGCGCTTCGGCGAATTGAACGTGGAGCTCATGTTCGGCCGGCGCGCCCTCGAGACCGTGGCGGCCCATCCCGGGTGCGACGCCGTCATGGCCGCGATCGTCGGCGCCGCGGGCCTGCCCTCGACGCTCGCCGCGGCGCATGCCGGCAAGCGCGTGCTGCTCGCCAACAAGGAGGCGCTGGTCATGGCCGGAGCCATGGTGATGCGCGCGGCGCGCGAATCGGGCGCCGCGCTCGTCCCGGTCGACAGCGAGCACAACGCGGTGTTCCAGTGCTTTTCCAACAAGGATTCGGTCAGAAAAATCATCCTGACTGCCTCCGGCGGCCCGTTCCGCGCCACGCCGCTCGAGAAGCTCGACGCCGTCACGCCGGAGGAAGCGTGCGCGCATCCGAACTGGGTCATGGGGCGCAAGATCTCGGTCGACTCGGCCACGATGATGAACAAGGGCCTGGAAGTGATCGAGGCCTGCCATCTCTTCGGCCTGCCGGCCGAGCGCATCGAGGTCCTGATCCACCCGCAGAGCATCGTCCACTCGCTGGTCGAGTACGTCGACGGCTCGCTCATCGCGCAGCTCTCCAATCCGGACATGCGCGTGCCGATCGCCTACGCGCTCGCGTACCCCGAGCGCATCGCCTCGGGCGCGCGGCCGCTGGACCTCGCCGCCGTCAAGGGCCTGGCGTTCGAGCGCCTCGACCCGCAGCGCTTTCCCTGCCTCGAGTTCGCCTATGCGGCGCTGCGCGCAGGCGGAACCGCGCCCGCGGTGCTGAACGCGGCGAACGAGGTCGCGGTCGAAGCGTTCCTCTCCCGGCGCATCCGCTTTACCGCCATCGCCGCGGTGATCGAGGACACGCTCGACGCCGTCGCCCCGACGCCGGCGAGCTCGCTCGCGGCCATCCTCGAAGCCGACGAGACGGCGCGGCGCAAGGGGCTCGAGCGCATCGCGCTCAGGGAGGCAGCGTGAAACTTTTCGATACAACAAAAACAGCGGCGGGTCGCGATTTTCCCCCGGCAAAGACGCTAAAACGTGGTCTGTGCTTGATTTCGGAACCTAGGACATGAGCGTTCTCATTGCCATTGTCGCGTTCATAGTCGCGCTGGGCGTGCTGATCGTGGTGCACGAATACGGGCATTACCTCGTGGCGCGCCTGTGCAACGTCAAGGTGTTGCGCTTTTCGGTCGGCTTCGGACGCCCGCTAGCGCTGTGGCGGCGCGGCGCGGACCGCACCGAGTGGGTCATCGCGGCGATTCCCTTCGGCGGCTACGTCAAGATGCTCGACGAGCGCGAGGGAGCGGTCGCGCCCGCAGAACTGCACCGCGCGTTCAACCGCCAGAGCGTGTGGCGCCGCCTCGCGATCGTGGTCGCCGGCCCGATGTTCAACCTCGCGTTCGCGGTGCTCGTGTACGCGGGGCTTTTCATGTACGGCCTGCCCGAGGCGCGCCCGGTCCTGGGAGAGCCGCCGCCGGACAGCGCGGCGGCGGCGGCCGGGCTGCATTCCGAGGACACGGTCAGAGCGGTCGCGGGCGCCCCGATCGCCACCTGGCAGGAGCTGCGCTGGCGGGTGCTGCAGGCGGCGCTGCAGCGCGAGAGCCTGCGCCTCGAAGTACAGCACGCGCGCGGCGACCTCGCGGAGGCGACGCTCGATCTGCGCGGCTATCCAACCGACGACGTCGAGACCGATGCCCTGGAGCGGGTCGGGCTGCGCCTTTACCGTCCGCCGCTCGATGCGGTCATCGGCCAGGTCGTCGCCGGCGACCCCGCCGAGCGCGCCGGACTCGTCCCGGGCGACCGCGTGGTGCGCGCCGGAGACAAGCGCATCGACTCGTGGGACAGCCTGGTGGCGGAGATCCGCGCGCATCCGGGAAAGCCGCTCGCGCTGCTCGTCGAGAGAAACGGCGGCACCAGCGCGATCGAAGTGGTTCCCGAAAGCGTGGCCTCGGGCGAGACCCGCGTCGGCCGCATCGGCGCGGGGCCCTACATCCCGCGGGCCCACGCCGACAGAATGCTGATCACGGTGCGGCACGGCTTCCTCGGCAGCATCGGCAAGGCGCTCGCGAAGACCTGGGACATCTCGATCTTCAGCCTGAAGATGCTGGGCCGGATGCTGACCGGGCAGCTCTCCTGGAAGCACCTTTCCGGGCCGGTGACGATCGCCGATTTCGCCGGGCAGTCCGCGCAGATGGGGTTTTCCTATTACCTCGGCTTCCTCGCCATCATCAGCATCAGCCTGGGGGTTCTCAACCTGCTGCCGATCCCGCTGCTCGACGGCGGGCACCTCATGTATTACGCGATCGAGATCGTGAAGGGCAGCCCGGTTTCGGAACGCGCGATGGAGCTCGGCCAGCGCGTGGGCCTCGCGCTGCTGCTCGTCATGATGGTGTTCGCCTTCTACAACGACCTGAATCGCCAGCTGGCGCGCCTGTTCACCGGCTGAATGATCCGCCGAGGCCTCGCCGCGGTCCTGGCCGCGCTTGCGTTCGCCGGGGCCGCAGGCGCTCAGTCCTTCGAGCCGTTCACCGTCAAGGACATCCGCGTCGAGGGCCTGCAGCGCACCGAGCCGGGCACCGTCTTCAGCTACCTGCCGATCAAGGTCGGCGAAACCGTAAACCAGGAGCGCGCGCGCGAGGCGGTGCGCGCGCTCTACGCCACGGGCTTCTTCTCCGACGTGCGCCTGGAGCACGAGAACGACGTGCTGGTGGTGTTCGTCCAGGAGCGTCCGGCGATCGCGCAGATCGATTTCTCCGGGATGAAGGAGTTCGAGCCCGACGCGGTGCGCAAGGTGCTGCGCGAAAACGGCCTCGCCGAGGGGCGCATCTTCGACCGCTCGGTGCTCGAGAACGCCGAGCAGGAGCTCAAGCGACAGTACCTCTCGCGCGGGCTGTACGGCGCCGAGATCCAGACCACCGTCACCCCCCTCGAGCGCAACCGCGTCGGCATCAACATCGCGGTCACCGAGGGCGAGGTGGCGAAGATCCGCGGCATCAACATCGTCGGCGCCCAGGCGTTCAGCGAGAGCGAGCTGGTGAGCCTGTTCGTGCTGCGCACGCCCGGCTGGCTCACCTGGTACACGAAGCACGACCGCTACGCGCGCGAGAAGCTGTCCGCCGACCTGGAGACGCTGCGCTCGTACTACCAGAACCGCGGCTACCTGGACTTCGCCATCGAGTCGACGCAGGTCTCGATCACCCCCGACCGGCACGACATCTACATCACGGTCAACATCACCGAGGGCGAGCGCTACACCGTGTCGGACGTGCAGCTCTCCGGCCAGACGCCGGTGCCGCGCGCGGAGCTCGAGAAGCTGGTGCAGCTCAAGCCCGGCGACGTGTTCTCGCGCGAGAAGCTCGCCGCGAGCACCAAGGCAATCGGCGAGCGCCTCGGCAACGACGGCTACGCCTTCGCCAACGCCAACGCCATCCCGAACGTCGACAAGGAGAAGCGCACCGTCGCGTTCAACATCGTGGTCGACCCCGGCCGGCGCGTGTACGTGCGGCGCATCGACGTCGCGGGCAATTCCAAGACCCGCGACGAGGTGGTGCGCCGCGAGATGCGCCAGCTCGAGGGCGCGTTCTACGACGCCTCCAAGATCCAGCTGTCGCGGCGGCGCATCGAGCGCACCGGGTACTTCAGCGAGACCACCGTCGAGACCCAGCCGGTCGAGGGAAGCGCCGACCAGGTCGACGTGCTGTACACCGTCAAGGAGCGCCCCACCGGCGCGCTGCTCTTCGGCGTGGGCTTCTCCAGCGTGGAGAAGTTCGCGATCTCCACCTCGATCCGCCAGTCGAACGCCTTCGGCACCGGCAAGTTCATCTCCGCCAACGTCAACAGCGGCAAGGTGAACACCGTTTACGCGCTGTCGTACAACGACCCGTACTACACCGTTGACGGGGTCAGCCAGGGCTTCGACGTCTACAAGCGCAAGACCGACGCTTCGAGCCTCGCGACGGGCGCCTACATCACCAACGCGGTCGGCGGGGGAATCAAGTTCGGCTACCCGGTCTCGGAGATCAGCTCGGTCGACGTCGGCGTCAACCTCGAGTCGGTGACGCTCACCACGTTCGACACCAGCCCGCGGGCCTACCTCGACTTCGTCAACCAGTTCGGCAACGATTACGTCTACGGGGCGTTCACCGCCGGCTGGCAGCGCGACACCCGCGACAGCGTGATCACCCCCAACGCCGGCGGCTTCACGCGCCTGAGCGGCGAAGTCGCCGGCGGCGACCTGGAGTACTACCGGCTCAATTTCCAGCAGAGCTACTACTGGCGCCTGAGCCGGATCTACACCTTGCTCGCGCGCGGCGAGCTCGGCTACGCCCACGGCCTCGGCCAGAAGCCGGTACCCTTCTTCAAGGGCTATTACGCGGGCGGGCCGGACTCGGTGCGCGGCTTCCGGCCGTTCTCGCTGGGACCGCGCGACGTGGATGGAAATTCCACCGGCGGCACCTTCAAGGTCATCGGCGCGACCGAGCTCCTGTTCCCGATGCCCGGGGCGACCGCGGAGCAGTCGCTGCGCCTGGGGGCGTTCATCGACTTCGGCCAGGTCTACGCCGCCGACACCCAGGTCCGCCTTGGCGAGCTGCGCTACGCGGGCGGTTTCGCGCTCCAGTGGCTGTCGCCGTTCGGGCCGCTGCGGCTTTCGATCGCCAACCCCATCAACCGCAAGGACGGGGACCAAGTGCAGCGGCTACAATTCACCTTCGGCACCGGATTCTGAACATGAAAAAAGCGCTTTTCGCCATCGTGTCCGCTACTGTGCTGGGGTCGGCCGTGCTGCCCGTGACGGCGCAGCAGCCAGCGCCTCAGGCGCCGACGGTCACCGGCAAGCTGGGGTTCGTCAACACCGAGCGCATCCTGCGCGACGCGCTGCCGGCGCAGCGCGCCCAGAAGAAGATCGAGGCGGAGTTCCAGAAGCGCGACCAGGAGCTCGCCAAGATCGCCGAGCAGCTCAAGCGCATGCAGGACGATATCGACAAGAACGCGATGACCATGGGCGAGACCCAGCGGCGCAACCGCGAGCGCGAGTTCCAGGAGATGAACCGCGACTTCCAGCGCAAGCAGCGCGAATTCCGCGAGGATCTCAACCAGCGCAGGAACGAGGAGCTCGCCGGGGTCGTGGAGCTCGCCAACCGGGTGATCCGGCAGATCGCGGAGCAGGAGAAGTTCGACATCATCTTCCAGGATGCCGTTTTCGCCAGCCCGCGCATCGACATCACCGACAGGGTGATCAAGGCGCTCGACTCGGGCAAGCCGCCGGCGAAGTGACGCGCATGCCGGGGGCGCTGACGCTCGCCGAGATTGCCACGCGCCTGGGCGGGCGCGTGGCCGGCGACCCGGGCGTCCGGGTGAGCCAGGTGGGATCCCTCGAGAACGCCGCCGCCGGCGAGATCACCTTCCTCGCCAGCCCGAAGCACCGGGCGAAGCTCGCCGCGACGCGCGCCTCGGCGGTGATTCTCTCCGAGGAGTCGGAGGACCTGACTGCGCTGCCTCGGATCGTGTGCGACTCGCCCGCTCTCTACTTCGCGCGCGTGTCGCAGCTCTTCAACCCGCTTACCAGCCAGCCTCCCGGCGTCCACGCTTCGGCAGTTCTCGGCAGGAACGTGAAACTCGGGCAAGACGTGTCGATCGGCGCGGGCTGCGTGATCGGCGACGGCGTGGCCATCGGAACCGGGAGCTGCCTTTACCCGCGCGTGGTCGTGTACCACGGCTGCACCCTCGGCGAGCGGGTCATCGTGCACTCCGGCGCGGTGATCGGCGCCGACGGGTTCGGCGGCGCGCAGGACGAGGCCGGGCGCTGGATCAAGATCCCCCAGATCGGCGTGGTGCGCATCGGCAACGACGTCGAGATCGGCGCCAACACCACCATCGACCGCGGCGCGCTCGACGATACGGTGATCGAGGACGGCGTCAAGCTCGACAACCAGATCCAGATCGGCCACAACTGCCGCATCGGAGCGCACACGGCGATGGCGGGC
>Ga0075434_100000712_pt1 | contig 25998 bp, 22 predicted proteins | sample RhiMethybrSRZTD3_FD_75298 | JGI IMG/M metagenome (GOLD analysis project Ga0075434, IMG submission 75298) | Populus rhizosphere microbial communities from Tennessee, USA - Rhizosphere MetaG P. TD hybrid SRZTD3 | ecosystem: Host-associated > Plants > Roots > Rhizosphere > Soil | place: USA... | reverse complement strand
ATGGCGACCTGGCCGTGGATCTCGCGCTTCGAATGGCACCAGGTCGACATCACCAAGTATGCCAACGTGTTGCGCTGGTACAAGGCGATCGCGGCGCGACCGGCGGTCGTGAAGGGCTACCACGTTCCGATCAAGCAGCCGGGCATCCCCATGCCGGCCTGACGGCCAAGGCAAATCTCAAAGCGAGGGCGCACGCATGAAAAAGGACGCGAACTTCTCCGGGGTGATCGCTCCGGTTCTCACCCCCTTCGGCGAGGACGGCGGGCCCGATGCCGAGCGCTTCGTGGAGCATTGCCAATGGCTGATGGCGACGGGCTGCACGGCGCTCGCCCCGTTCGGCACCACCAGCGAAGGCAACTCGCTCGGGCTCGATGAGCGCATGGAGCTGCTGGAGGAGCTGGTCGACGCGGGGGAGCTCGAACCCGCCACGCTTATGCCGGGGACCGGCACCTGCGCGCTCAGCGATGCGGTGGTGCTCACCAAGCACGCGGTCGACCTCGGTTGCGGTGGCGTGCTGATGCTGCCACCGTTCTACTACAAGGCGCCAAGCGAGGAAGGACTGTACCGCTTCTTCGCCGAGGTCATTGAGGAAGTCGCCGACAACCGCCTCAAGATCTACCTCTACCATATCCCGCCCGTGGCACAGGTCGGCTTCTCACTCTCCCTCGTCGGTCGTCTGATCAAGGCCTTTCCCGACACCATTGTGGGCCTCAAGGATTCCTCCGGCGACTGGACCAACACCGCGGCGCTGCTTGCCACCTATCCGGGATTTGAGGTGTTCCCGGGATCGGAGGTGTTCCTGCTCGACGGTCTGCGGAAGGGCGCAGCGGGCTGCATTTCGGCCACCTGCAATGTCAGCGCCGCTGCCATCCGCAACGTCTACGACAATTGGAAGGGGCCCGATGCCGACAAGCTGCAGGCCAACATCACCGCTCTGCGCAAGGCAATCCAGGCGTTTCCCATGATCCCGGCGCTCAAGGCGCTCATCGCCCACTACCGTCAGGATCCGGGTTGGGCCAAGCTGCGCCCGCCCTTTGTCGGTCTGTCCACGGCCGAAGCCGACAAGGTCATCCGCACGCTGGCCGATGCGCACGGCTTCAAACTTAATTTCGCGGAGGCGGCGTGAGGAGGGCAATATCTTTCAGTCTGAGCCGGCATCGAGCGAAGACGCCACGTCTCGCCTGTGCGAGTGGCCCCGGTCGCGCCGGGGCTATCTTTGATCACATTTGCTCGGTGGAAGAAAGACGATCTCCTTGATCTCGCCCTGAATGGCGAACTCCCCGTAATCGATAAACAACCTGCGGCTGACACCGTTTGCGAAGAACAGGAAGCTCAGCTCGTACACCGGCACCGCATCCTTCTTATCGGAACCGGGCTCGAAATAAGCGATGGACACCGGCCAGGCCGTGAGGTGGTCAAGCTCTTCAGCGTTCTTGATCTGCGGCAGCTGCGGGCTACTGCCTCCGGATCGGGCGCGACCGATGACCGAGACGGTGTCGTAAACCTTCTCGCCTTTCTCCGAGCCATCGTAGAGGTCGGCGCGAAACGTGACCTTTCCCGCCCGGGCGGCTCCCAACAGCGCGATCGAGTGCTGCACGGGAAAATAGACGCGCGAGGAGAGCGACAAATCCTTCTTGGAGGGCTTGGTGAGCTCCACCTTCACGTCATCGGCGGTATTGGCGCGCGCCGCATCGCCGGCCGTGACCTCGGTCGCCTTCTCGTCGCGATATTGGCTTGAATTGAAGCGGAAGCGTTTGCCATTGCCCTCCTCCCAGCTGGAGGAGCGCAGATCCGTGATCACGGCGTTGCCGCCCTGGTTGATCATCTGTGTGACAAAGCGCATGTTCTGCGTGTAGCCCTCGCAGGCGGAGCCCGTTAGCTCGTAGACCATGCGACCGGTGACGGCCGTTACACCGCTGCCTCCACGCGCGGTGGCCAATGACATGTCGTAAACGGCCCGGTGAGGCGCCATCATTATGTCGTCGCCGGCGGCGCGCACGGGCGCCGGCAACGCGGCCAACGCGACCGGGGCGCCCGCAACGATGCTAAAAAAATGCCTGAGCAAGCGGTGGATCATGTTTGCCTTTCTTGGCCCAGACAAGGGCACTTCTAAGGCCTTCCCCTTGCAATACCGCAATTGATGGGCAATCTCCAGCAGACTGCGGGCCACGGTTGAGAACGTCTGTGGTCAAGCCGTCGGTATTGGGAACTGCAGCGCAATGATTGTGCATCTATCGTCTGCGACGGGTCGGCGCCGCGCAGGGCGGGGAGCGGGTGTGCTCGACCGAACTGTATTCCTGCGGCCGATTGCCCATCGCGGGCTGCACGATAAGGCCGGAGGCCAGATCGAGAACTCGGCGGGGGCCTTCCTTGCCGCGATCGGCAAGGGTTATGGCATCGAGTGCGATCTGCAGGCCGCCTGCGACGGCGCACCGATGGTCTTCCACGATGACCGGCTCGACCGGCTTGTGGGGATCAAGGGCCGGATCAGCCACCAAGCGCCCGCAGATCTTGCGCGCCTGCGCTACAAGGGCCAGGACGCCCGCATCCTGACCTTCGTCGAGGTCTTGGATCTGGTGGCTGGCCAGGTGCCCTTGCTCGTGGAGGTCAAGACCAACTCGGCCACTCCTTTTGAGCGCTTCCTCGACCGTATCGCGCGGCATGCTCGCGCCTACCAGGGTCCGATCGGCCTCATGTCGTTTGACCGCGCTGTCGTTGCGGCACTCGCCAAGCTGGCGCCAACCGTGCCGCGTGGGCCGGTCATCGGCAGCCACCAGCTCCCGGCGCGCTGGTGGGCGGCGCCGGGGGCGGCGGGACCGGCGACGATCGGACGCCTGCTCAACCGCGTTGCGGCGGGCAGCGGCTTTCTCGCGGTCGATGTGCGGTTGCTGCGCGCCACACGAGCCTTCATGCGGGCACAAGCGCTGGAGCTGCCACTCTTCAGTTGGACCATCCGCACCCCCCGCGAGCGCGCAACCGCGGCACGCTTCGCCGATGCGCCGATCTTTGAGGGGTATCTGCCCTGAGAGGCCGGGACCGGCCCCTCCGCATAGCGCGCCCCCCGCAGATCCCTCAAGGCGCCGGCCGGGGAGTGTTCTGGAAATTGCGCACGGCTGTGCCGAGCGACGAGCTCCCCGACGGCCATGGCCCGCACATTGGCAGCCATGCCGGCGCGGGCGTTGCGGGCCTTGCAGCGGCGGTGCCTGTGGGATCAATCTCACGAGCAAGCCCGCCCGTGCGGCAGATCTTTTTTTGATGAGATCCCCTCCACAACAACCCGCAAGCGCAAAGCTAGCCGATCCGCCTCAAGCCTTGAGCGTGCCAAAGAGAACGCGCCATACCATGCATCGAGAGAACGCTGGTGCTGGACTTGCCGGATTGGCCAGCGCGATCGCACCGCTGGCACGGCTGGGCATGTGCGTGCATGAGAAGGCGGCGACGCTGCGCGCCTTCGCTGCTGGCATCTCTGTGTGGGAGGACGGGCTGCCGTGCTCCACGCCATCGGTGCCTGCGACGACGTCGCGCGCTAGAGATTAGACACCCGGCTACCAATCGCGACGCGACGGGGTTTGCGTCGCCTTCGCGAAGGTGAATGGGCGCAACCGCTTTTGCCTCTTCACGATGACGCGCCAGGATCTCACCGCATGCAGCGCTGGGAAGCGCAGGAGCGGGGGGCTACTGACCACACGCAGGCGCGCTCAGCGGAGCTAGGGGCACGCGCGCGCTCGGGAGCGGTACGCAATGGGACGACGTTCGTCTTCGCGCCGCTCTGCATGTACCAACGGGCAGCCAACCCGAGGCCTACGCGCGCGTGAAAGAGGCACGCGGCTCAAGGCGCAAAGCCTCGCCGATGCGTTGCCAGCTCTAGGTGTTGGACCACCTCTGCGCCTCGCGCTTGGGCCGCCGCAGCGCCCTGCGCTCAACGACCACCGGCGCGCCCGTGCGACGATCTCGCGATGGCGCGTGCACCGTCTGCGCCCGGTCGCTGCGGTCCTTGCCGAGGCGCTCGGCCTCGGCGCGGGCCTCGTCCTCCGGCACCTGCATCAAGGCCGCGGCGATATGGATCTGCTGGTGAACGTCCTCCGTCAGGCCTTCGGCTGCGAACAGCGCGTCTTCCAGCGTTGGCAGTTCCACCCGCACGCGGCGGGCGCCGTACTTTGTCATCCACCTTGCGCTCATCGATCACCTTATCGTTTGTCGGTTTGGCGCAGAGCCTACAGCTTGCACTCACTTGCACCAACTGCAATTCGCGCGGTACGGCATTCGCCGCATGGCAAGGATGCTGCGGAGCGGGTCTCTCGGCTAATTGCCCGCGGCGGCCGGCGGCTTGTTGGCCTTGGCCTTCTCGTAAAGCGGCATCACCTGCTGCAGAGCCTCCTGGGTGCGCCGTTTTCGGTCCTCACCTGAGGGATGCGTGGACAGCCAGGTCGGCGGTGTGCCTTTTGCAGCCTGGCTCATCTTCTCCCACAACGTCAGCCCCGCTTGCGGGTTATAGCCGGCGCGGGCTGCGAGCTCGAGGCCGACGAGGTCGGCGTCGCGCTCGTCGTCGCGGTTGAATTTCAAGGCGAGCAGGCCGCCGCCTTGGCGCGCGAGTTCGCCCACGTTGCCACCGATGACGAGCCCGATCGCCAGTGTGCCGACATTGGTGAGCGTTACCTTAGCGGTGCGGGCGCGAGCGTGTTCGCGCAATGCGTGGGCCATCTCGTGGCCGAGCACCACCGCCAACTCGTCATCCGTGAGCTTGAGGGTGTCGAGGATGCCCGTGAACACGGCAATCTTGCCGCCCGGCATGCACAGGGCATTGATGGTGGGCGTTTTGATGATGGAGATCTCCCACCGCCAGTCCTTGGCGCGCGCATTCCACTTGTGTGTAAACGCCATCAGATCCTGGGCGACGCGACCAACGCGCGCGGCAACGGGATCTTCGGCGGCAACGAGCGCGTTGCGGCTCATCGCCTGGGCGCGCAGCTGTCCATATTGCTCTGCTGCCGCCTTCTCTAATTTCTGGGCGGGCACCAAGTTGCGCATCAGCGAAGGAGGTTTAACCTTCACGCCCCCATCGTCGCTCTTGGCGAGCTGTGCCGCCGCCGGTGCGCTGGCGACAATCAGCAAACTCGCAGCTGAGGCGATGATTGGCCGGCGCATGCCTTCCTCCCCGAGCAACCCAGCAGCTGGCCGCGGCACGACGCGCTGTTGCCCCCACGGCTCGTCCCCTTTAGCCTCGGCCGCCGTCGACTGTCGAGGCAGAAGCCCAACAAGGCAGCCATGAGCAGCAAACCTCAGCATTGTGTCGAGGTCGTGCCTCGGATCGCCGACATCCCGGCCACGGCGTGGGACGCATGTGCAAACCCCGATCCCGCCGTGCGCAACCCTTTCATCGCCCATGCTTTCCTGAAAGCGCTGGAGGACGCCGGCACGGTCGGCGGGCGCTCGGGGTGGACGCCACGCCACCTGGTGTTGAGGGAGGCGACGGGATCGATCGTGGGCTGTGCGCCTGCTTACGTCAAATCCCACAGCCAGGGCGAATACGTGTTCGACCGTTCCTGGGCGGATGCTTACGAACGGGCGGGGGGGCGCTATTATCCCAAGCTGCAGATCGCTGTGCCGTTCACGCCCGTCCCGGGGCGGCGGCTGTTGGTGGGGGCCGACCCCGACGCGGACGCCCGCGAGGGGCTGCTCGCGGAAGCGGCCGTCAAACTCGTCGAAGGCAGCAACCTTTCGGGGCTACACATCACCTTCGCCAGCGAAGGCGAATGGGAGCGGTTAGGCAGGCGCGGCTTCCTGAGGCGCACCGACCAGCAATTCCACTGGCACAATGCCGGCTATACGACCTTCGAGGACTTCCTGGCCTCGCTTGCCTCCCGCAAGCGCAAAGCGGTGCGCAAGGAACGCGCGGAAGCGGTCGAGACGGGGCTCAACATCGAATGGGTGCGCGGCCGCGACATCAAGGAAGCACATTGGGATGCGTTCTTTGCCTTCTATATGGAGACCGGCTCGCGCAAGTGGGGGCGGCCCTACCTCAACCGCAAGGCCTTCTCGCTCATCGGCGCGGCGATGGATGAGAGCTGCCTATTGATGCTGGCCATGCGCGGCAAGCGCGCGATCGCCGGCTCGCTACACATGGTCGGCGGCGACTGTCTGTTCGGTCGCTACTGGGGCGCGATCGAGCATCACCCGTGCCTGCATTTCGAGCTCTGCTACTACCAGGCCATCGAGTTCGCCATCGCCCACAAGATCGCGCGGGTGGAGGCGGGCGCACAAGGCGAGCACAAGCTGGCTCGCGGTTACCTGCCCACCAAGACCTATTCGCTGCACTTCATCGCCGACCCGGCCCTGCGCAGGGCGATTGCCGACTACCTCGTGCGCGAGCGCGCCTATGTGGAGGCCGCGGGCGCCCAGCTCGGCGAATACGCGCCGTTCCGAAAGGTATCGTCGGATCAAGCCTGACGCGTCAGCGCGTACACCAATAGATCACTGAGCCCCAGAGACAACTGCTTGACACTGACGAAATTTGCCACCCAACCGAGGATCAGTGCCGCGAGCAGGGCCGAGGCGACCAGCCGGTCGCGGCGCTCGGTACGGCGCGCGGCCAGCATGCCTCTTGCGTCACTCCGCCTCCCTGCGATGGCGGCTTGCGAGTGCAACGCCGACACGTTCGACCTCCCTGGATGCTTTTGTTTGAGCCTGTCACGCGCACCTTGATGCCTCCTTAAGACGGCCGACGACTTGACGATGCGGTTACGAGGCAATTAACACCATTCGCTGGGCGCGCGGGAGGAGTGCGGCGATGGCCTATGACAGCAACAACGTCTTTGCCAAGATTTTGCGCGGCGAGCTGCCGGCGCAGAAGGTCTACGAGGATGCCGATACCTTGGCCTTCATGGATGTCATGCCGCGTTGCGAGGGCCACACGCTGGTGATCCCGAAGACGCCGGCGCGCAATCTGCTCGACGCCAGCCCGGCGCAGCTCGCCGCCTGCATGCGCACCGTCCAGAAGGTGGCCGACGCGGCGATGAAGGCCTTTGGCGCCTCCGGCATCACCCTGCAACAGTTCAACGAGCCCGCCGGTGGCCAGGTGGTGTTCCATCTGCACTTTCACGTCCTGCCACGTTTCGAGGGCGTGTCGCTCGGGCCGCCGGCGAGCAAAATGGAAAAAGGGGAGGTGCTCGCGGCCAATGCCGAGAAGATCCGCAAGGCGATCGCCCCGTAGACCCGCTGCGCTTCAGGCTGCTTTGGCATCGCGGCCGAGGCGCGTGACCCCTCGTTCGGGGATGGTGAGCGGGGTGTCAGGCGCGCGCCAAGGTCCGCACCCCCGGAGAACCTGGCGCGTGCGGCATCGCCGCATCGAGGCACGGCATTGGTGGCGCGGACGGGGACGCAAGCGGCGAGGCCGTGTGGCAACGAACCGCTGGCCGGCGCGATTGGGCAACGCCGATGAGCCGCTGGGCGGGTGATCCTGAGCGCGCTGCGGCCGATCTCGTCGAGCGCTGCCTCGATGCCATCGGCTTGAAGGGCCGTGTCCTGTTGGCCAATCAGGCGAGCGATCGGCCCGCCGGGCTTGCTGGGCGCGGCCTTAAGGTCGCGCAATGGAACCGCCGCCTTGCGAGCACGGGCGGCAGCAAAGCGATGCCCTGGCCACCGGCGGGGCCGTTCGAGGTCGTCCTGTTGCGCCTGCCAAGGGCCAAGGACGAGCAGGAGATGGCCGCGCATGCCTGTCTCAGCGTGCTGGCGCCGGATGGTCGGCTGGTGGTTTACGGCGGCAACGAGGAAGGCATTCGCCCGGCCGCCACCATGCTTGAAGGGCTGTGCGGGGCCGTTGAAACCCTCGCCAAGCGAGGCCACGGCCGCGTCCTGGCGGTGGCCCGCCCGGCGTCCACCCGCCTGCGCGCATCGCTCTCGGCCTGGCGCTCGGCAGGGGCACTGCAGATCGGGGGGCAACGGCGCCAGTGGATCTCCTATCCCGGCGTCTTTGCCGCTGGCCGCGTCGATGAGGGCACCGCCCTGTTGATCGGTGCACTCCCGCCGCTCGGGGAGCGCGCACGGGTTCTCGATTACGGCTGCGGATCGGGCCTGATCGGGGCGGCGGCGCTCTGGCAATCGCGCTGCATTGCGCTTGACGCGCTGGACAGCGACAGCGTGGCGCTCGAAGCCGTGCGCCAGAACCTGCCCTCAGCGCACTGCGTCCTGGGCACGAGCCTTGGCGCGGTCGCAGCCAAACGCTACGACGCCATTCTCTCCAACCCACCCTTGCATCAGGGGTTGGCCGAGGACCACACGCTCGTGGAGCATCTCATGGCCGTGGCGCCCGCGCATTTGCTCGCCGGCGGCCTGCTTCAGATCGTGGTGCAGCGCCGGGTGCCCCTCGAGCGACGGCTCGCCCAGCATTTTGCAAGCGTGGCCATCGCCGCCGAGACCAGCCGCTATCGCGTGTGGCGCGCCTACGTGGGAACAAAGTAGCTCTAGCTCAAGCGAGCGGTGCTACTGAGCCTTACTCGGCATTACTGGCCCTTACTGGGCCTTACTGGGCCTTCATCACGAGGCAGTCGATTTTGAGACGTTTAAGCTCGGTGCAGGTGCTCGCGGCCGTCGTGGCTTCGAAGCCGGCGAAGCGGGCGCGGTAGAACAGCTTGTCCCCTTGCTTCACCTGAGTTGTCACGGGGGATCGCTTGGCGAGCAGGCCGGGCGCCAGTTCACGCGCCGTTGCGAGGCGCTTTTGCGCCTCGGCCAGGCTCTGATAGGCCCCGATCTGGATGTGGAAGGCGCCGACGCCGACCGGCGCGGGCGCCGCGGCCACCGGCGGTGGGACCCGCGGCGGGGGCGCAGTGGTCGGCGGCTCACCCCGGGCGAGGTTGGTGGCCTGCGCTTGCAACGTGGAAGGGGTGGCTCCCAACCCCGAGGCGCCGCCCGAAGCGTGCGCCGGCCTCTCGCCGGATCCTGTTGCATACATGGGCGGGTTGGCGGCCGAGCCGGTGGTCCACGTCGATGCTGGCCCTGGTATGCCGTCGCCGGCGGCACGAACGCGGGTGCCCTCCGGTTCGTCCACACCCGACGGCGTCGCGACACGGACGGCCGTGGTCGCGGGGACGGGCCCAGGCGAGACGAGGACAGTGCGCACCCGGGCGATCTCGATCGCCGGGCCTTGCCGCTCCGCATTCGGCGCCGCTGCACGCGGCGGGGCTGCGCTCACGGCTTCACTCCCTGGGCGCTCAACGCGGCGCGGCACAGGCACGGAGCCGATTTTGCGTGCAGGCTCCGGACCGACCTGGGCGACCATCCGCGCCGGAGTGCGCGTCTTGACGCTGGAGGCCTTGACGAGGCCCAAGCTGAGGAACGTGCGCATGGCCGCGTTGCGGGCGCCCGCGCTCACGCCCCCGAAGATAGCGCCCACCACGTGCTTGCGCCCGCGCCGGACGGAGGCGACCAAATTGAAACCCGAGGCGCGCGTGTATCCGGTTTTGATGCCGTCCGTGCCCTCGAAGTTCTCAAGCAGGGTATTGTGGTTGTATAGCGTCTCGCCGCCATAGGTGAAGGTGCGCGTGGCAAAGAGCGGATAGTGCTGCGGGAAATCGTCCTGCAGGCGAAGGGCCAATGTCACCATGTCCCTGGCAGTCGTGACCTGCTGCTCGTCGGGTAGGCCCGATGCGTTGCGGAAGACGGTCGCGGACATGCCGAGCTGATGGGCCCTCTGCGTCATGAGCTTGGCGAACTTTTCCTCGCTGCCGGCGATGCGTTCCGCAATCGCCACGGCCAGATCGTTGGCGCTTTTGGTGATGAGCGCCTTGATGGCGTCGATCAGGACGATCTCCTCGCCTTCCGCCAGTTCGAGCTTGGTGGGGGCCGCAGCGGCCGCGTTGGCCGAAATGCGGATCTTCGTCTGGTAGCTGAGCCGACCCTGTTCGATGCGCTCGAACGTGAGATAAAGCGTCATCATCTTGGCGAGGGAGGCCGGATGGCGCAGGTCGTCGGCGGCGCTTTCGTGCAGCACGCGACCGGTGTTGGCATCGACCACCAGGACGGCACTCTTGCCGGCCGCGTGCGCCGGCGGAGTGAAGGGGGAGGTCGCGAGGATGAGCAGCGCCAGCATTGCCGCGCTGACGATGCCTCGCCCTGGCCGCTGTCGCGCCTGCCTCGCCATTGCCCCTGTGTCCGACGATTCTCTAGCCGCTGCTCGATAGGCACCATCGTTTTTGGGCGCCTTGGAGGCAGGTGTGCGTGGCACGGCGCCTGCCCGAGCGCACGAAGGCTACGCTGGGCGCGGTGACGGCGGGGTTAACGGGGGTGCTTTACGTGCGGTTAGAATTTTTGGGTAAGCACCCTCATGGCATGTTGCGTTGCAGCAAAATTCGTTGACATTTATTGTGCGCTGCATATACTGAGCCCGTAACCGCGCAGATCGCGTGCAACGCATCGAATGTCAGACTGCCCGGAAAGAAGCCCGCACACAGGACCAACCAGGACCCGCAACGATGCTCAAGAACCTCAACTTCGACGAATTTCAGAAACTGGGCCAGCACAACATGGACGCTGCCATGAAGGTATTGGGTGAGTGGAACAAGGGCTGGCAGGCAATCGCCGCCGAGATCACCGACTACACCAAGCGGTCCTTTGAGGAGGGCACGGCAACCTTCGAAAAGCTGCTGTCAGCCAAGTCCCTCGAGCAAGCAATCGAGATCCAGAGCGGCTTTGCCAAGCGGACCTACGACGGCTACATGCATCAGCTGTCGAAGATCGGCGGCATGTACGCTGAGCTTGCCAAAGAGGCCTACAAGCCCGTCGAAAAGGCACTGCACGGCGCGCGCTGAGCGCGGTCGACGGGCGGCAAGCGATCCGGCACTGGCCCAGCACTGGCCCGGCACTGGCCCGGCACTGGGACCCAGTCGATGGGCCCAGTCGATGGCCGAGCGTCGCGGTCGTTGGCCTCAAGGGCCCCTGACGCCCCACGACAACCCCACGGCATAGGCCCGGGCGGTCCTCGCGCCCGGGCCATTTTTTTGCCGTAAGTGCAGCGGCGATACGCTGCAATCGGGCGCGGCGCGGCCACGGCCGTTTGCGCCGCGCCCGGCTGTCGCTAGAATGGGAGGCGATTTGCATGTTGGGGTCGCCGGGGCCATATGGTTTGGCGCAAATCTTGCGGAACCCACTGAGGATCACAGGGATTGAAGCGAATGGCCGGGAAGAACGGCTCGCGGGGCGACGAGGAGGGCCGGACGGGTCTCATCACAAAGACGCGGCCCAAGACCAAGAAGCCTAGCCTATACAAAGTGCTGCTGCTCAACGACGACTACACACCCATGGAGTTCGTCGTGCACGTGCTGGAGCGGTTCTTCAACAAGAGCCGGGAGGATGCGACCCGCATCATGCTGCATGTGCACCAAAAGGGGGTGGGGATTTGCGGCGTTTACACCTACGAGGTCGCCGAAACCAAGGTCGCACAGGTGATGGACTTTTCGCGCCAACATCAGCACCCCCTACAATGCACCATGGAAAAGGAGTGAGAGACGCCCGTGCCCGCATTCTCGCAAAGCCTCGAAACTGCCCTCCACCGCGCGCTCGAATACGCCAACGAGCGCCATCATGAGTACGCGACCCTTGAACACCTGCTGCTGTCTTTGCTCGATGACCGCGATGCTGCGGCCGTGATGAAGGCCTGTTCGGTCGACCTCGACGAGCTGCGTACGCGCATCACCGAGTATCTCGACAATGAGCTCTCGGCCCTGTTCGTCAAAGGTTCGACCGAAGCCCAGCCCACCACCGGCTTCCAGCGCGTGATCCACCGTGCGGTGGTGCACGTGCAGTCGTCAGGACGCGAGGAAGTCACGGGCGCCAACGTGCTGGTGGCGATCTTTGCCGAGCGCGAAACCCACGCCGCCTTCTTCCTGCAAGAGCAGGAGATGACCCGGTTTGACGCGGTCCAGTACATCAGCCACGGCATCGCCAAACGGCCTGGCATGTCGGAGCCGCGGCACGTGCGCGGCGTCGACGAGGAGGGGGGCTCCGACAAGCCCGACGAGAAGAAGCAGCCGCAGGATGCGCTCAACACCTACTGCATCAACCTCAACAAGAAGGCGAAGAACGGCCGCATCGATCCGCTGATCGGGCGCGAACCCGAGGTGTTGCGCACCATCCAGGTGCTGTGTCGGCGGCAAAAGAACAATCCCTTGTTCGTGGGCGACCCCGGGGTCGGCAAGACGGCGATCGCCGAGGGCCTGGCGCGCAAGATCGTGCTGGGGGACGTACCGGAGGTCTTGCGCGATTCCACCATCTTTGCGCTCGACATGGGCACCTTGCTGGCCGGCACCCGCTACCGCGGCGATTTCGAAGAGCGGCTCAAGGCCGTCATGAAGGAGATCGAGAACTATCCAGGCGCGATCCTTTTTATCGATGAGATCCACACCGTCATCGGCGCCGGCGCCACTTCCGGCGGAGCCATGGACGCGTCCAACCTATTGAAGCCGGCGTTGCAGTCGGGAACCGTGCGCTGCATCGGCTCGACCACCTACAAGGAGTACCGCCAGCACTTCGAGAAGGACCGTGCGCTCGTGCGCCGCTTCCAGAAGATCGACATCAAGGAGCCGACGGTTGAGGATTCAATCGAGATCCTGAAGGGCCTCAAGCCCTACTTCGAGGAGTATCACAAGCTCAAATACACCAACGATGCGGTGAAGGCGGCGGTCGAGCTGTCGGCCAAGTACATTCACGACCGCAAGCTCCCCGACAAGGCGATCGACGTCATCGACGAGACCGGCGCCTCGCAGATGCTGGTGCCTGAGCCCAAGCGCAAGAAGAAGATCACGGTGAAGGAGGTCGAGGCCACTGTCGCCACCATGGCGCGCATTCCGCCGAAGACCGTCACCAAGTCGGATGCGGAAGTGCTGGCCAACATCAATAAGGACCTAAAGCGCCTGGTGTTCGGTCAGGACAAGGCGATCGAGGCGTTGGCAAGCTCCATCAAGCTGTCGCGCGCCGGCCTGCGCGAGCCGGAGAAGCCCATCGGCTGCTACCTGTTCTCTGGGCCCACGGGTGTCGGCAAGACCGAGGTGGCCAAACAGCTCGCCGCACTCATGGGTGTGGAGCTCCTGCGCTTTGACATGTCCGAGTATATGGAGAAGCACACCGTCTCGCGACTTATCGGCGCGCCGCCGGGCTACGTGGGCTTTGATCAGGGTGGGCTGCTAACCGACGGCGTCGATCAGCATCCGCACTGCGTGTTGCTGCTCGACGAGATCGAGAAGGCGCACCCGGATCTCTTCAACATCCTGCTGCAGGTGATGGACCACGGCAAATTGACCGACCACAACGGCAAGTCGGTCGACTTCCGCAACGTGGTGTTGATCATGACCACCAACGCGGGGGCCTCCGATCTGGCCAAGGCTCCCATGGGCTTCAGCCGCGTCAAGCGCGAGGGCGATGACACGGAGGCCATCAATCGCATGTTCACGCCAGAGTTCCGCAACCGCCTCGATGCGGTGATCACGTTCGCCGGCCTGCCGCCTGAGATCATCATGAAGGTCGTCGAGAAGTTCGTGTTCCAGCTGGAAGCTCAGCTGGCCGATCGTGGCGTCACCATCGAACTCTCGGAAGAGGCGACCAAGTGGCTGGCCGAAACGGGCTACGACGAAAAGTTCGGCGCTCGGCCGCTGGCGCGTGTCATTCAAGAGCACATCAAGAAGCCGCTGGCCGATGAGCTCCTGTTCGGCAAGTTGCTGCACGGCGGCACGGTGCGGGTGCTGGTGGAGGGCGAGGGAAGCGAGCGCAAGCTGGCCTTTGAGTACATTCCGGCCGAGCCCAAGCCGAAAAAGGCTAAGGGCGAGGATGAGGACGAGGACGGCGAGGAGGAGGAGGACGGTGCCGCGCTGGTCGATGCGACCCCACGCAAGGCGCTTGCCGGACCTCGCGAAGCCAGAAAGGATCGGCCGAGGTCCAGCGGCACGGTTCCGAGCGTTCCTCGCCGCAAGGACGACTAGCCAATCATCGCAGCGGTTGGAGGGTGACGGCGTTGAGCCCATGCCAGACGCCATGGGGCGGCCGGCACCTCCAACGCTCCTGCGATGTGAGCGCAATGTCTGGAGCGCAATTGCTATGAAGCTGCCGCCGGCTGTGCGATAGCGGGGTAAGGCCGCACCTATTTTCCCAGCAGGACGTCCTTGGCCTCGTTGATCTTGGCGGCGAGATAGGTTGACCCACCGCGGTCGGGATGCAGCTTCATCATGAGCTCGCGGTGCGCGCGGCGAATGTCGTCCTCGCTGGCGCCCGACGCAAGGCCCAGGATTTCCAGCGCCTCCTCCCGCGTCATGCGGCCCTCGCCATCCGCGGATTGGCCGCTTTGCCGAGCCATGTCCTCGTGCCAGGTTGGATGCAGGCGATCGAGGTAAGCCGCAACGATTTGCGCCGACTGGGGGTCGCTAAATCGGCAATCCTGCCACAAACGCGCAAGCTCGACGGGCGTTAGCTCCTCAAGGCGTCGGCCGGCGAAGAAGCCCTTGAGAATGCGACCGTGGATATCGCCGCTATCGTGGTCGAGCTCGACTTCCAGGTGCTCGGTCGTCACGCGCGAGGTCTGGCCGGGCGCTTTGTGAGTGCGTCCCGGAAAGCCCGGAACGCCGTGGCCCCACAACAGCCACGCACCCAGCGTGGCCAAGGAAATGGCGTAGCCGACCAGACCGCGCAAAACCAAAACGCCCGCGCCGGCCAGCGCAGCGACCCCGGCGCCGATGCGCAGCTGCCGTGCCAGCACGTGCGGGTTGGCCATGGTGTAAGCGCGGGCCGCCAGCAGGAAAAGCAACAGCGCGGCGAGGCCCAGCAGGAGATATTGCATGAAACCTTGTGGACGCCTCTCTATTTGAGCTGTTGCAACAGCGCGCGTGCACCACGTCCGGACAGCGCCTCGAGCGCGTGCCGCCCGCCCGCGGCATAGACGGCCACGGCCGAGAGGAGCTCGCGCAGCTGTCCTGCCGATCCCGCATCGAACCGGCAATAGGCGCCCTTGGTGAGCCGCGCGATCTCGCGAAAGGCGGTCTCCGCACGCGCATCCGCCCCCTCCTGAAACAAGAACACCGGCACGCCCAGCAGGGCCAACTCGCCGGCGCGGCCGCACAGATCATCAATCTCCTCCTCCATGCAGTCGCCAACATAGACGAGGGCACTTACGGGCCGCCTTGCAGTCTCATCGCGCGCGTGGCTCAGCACTTTGCGAATTTGCGTATAGCCGCCGGCACACGAAACCTTGGTCATGAGTGCGGCGAGCGCATCTGGATCCGTCACCCACTTGGAAGCCCGACATTCCGCGGTGCCGCGGAAGTAGACGAGTTGTACATCAAGCCCGCCAACCGCCTTGACGGCCTTGAACATGTCGGCCTGCAGGGCAAGCGCCATGTCCCAGGTCGGCTGGCGGCTCATGGTGGCGTCCATGGCGAAAATGAGCCGGCCGCGCCCCGCGGCTGTGCGCGGACCGAGCTCCTTCACCCGCCGCACGAAGTCGGCCACCTCGCGATCCCGCAAAGCGCGGTCGGTCGGCGCTTGACGCGCCGTGCTGGGTGGCGATGCAGCGGCGCAGACTTGAGGTGCGCCCGCTACCCGAGTGTCCGTTTCCGCCTTCTTGCCGTCGCTCATGGCAACACCAATCGCCCACAATGATCCACGCGCCACAAACTTCGCCCCCTCCAACTCAGCCCCGCAAGCGGGCCCAAGATCGGCCCCCCCAGCTCGGCGCCAAGATCGGGGTCGGCCCAAGGTCGGCCCAAAGGTCAGCGTGTCGAACGCCACCCGGGGCTGCCTCCGGCCGACAAGCTCTCGCGGGACGAGATACCCTCCAAGCCTGCACTGGGAAGATGGCGTCTCGCCCGCAAGCCGGCAATCGGCCGGCAGCGCCTTTTCGAGGCTTCCGCACGTTAGCACGTCCCGCGTCGATGCGGCCGCACCCTTCGCGCCCTCGACCGGCTTGGCTCTCGCGGATGCGAGGGGATCGCCGGCTCGGGCGATCTAGGCCTCGCCCAGCTCCAACAGCCCCACATTGCCGCCGGTGGCCGTGACATCGGTGGTGCGCACCCGCTCGGTGGCGAAGCGGGCAAGATAGTTGGGTCCGCCAGCCTTTGGACCCGTGCCCGAAAGGCCCTCGCCGCCAAAGGGCTGGACGCCAACCACGGCGCCGATCTGATTGCGGTTGACGTAGAAATTGCCGACGCGCGCCCGTTCGGCCACGAAATCGGCGACGCTGGCAATGCGGCTGTGCAGACCAAGCGTTAGCCCATAGCCGCTGGCGTTGATGGCATCGATGACGCGATCGAGGTGACCACCCTGGAAGCGGACAACGTGCAAGACGGGACCGAACACTTCCTCCTTCAGGGCCTCCGCGCTGTCGAGTGCGTAGACGGCGGGGGTGACGTAGGTGCCCACGTTCAACGCCTCGGGCAGCGGCAAGTTCACGAGCTGTGCGGCCATCTTGCGCATGCGCTGCTTGTGGGCATTGAGCTTTTCCATCGCCTCCTTGTCGATGACGGGACCCACGTCGGTGGCGTAGTCGAGGGGGTCACCGAGGTCGAGGGCCTCCACCGCGCCGACCAGCATTTCGATCATGCCCGGGGCCACGTCCTCCTGCACGAAGAACAGCCGCGCAGCCGAGCAACGCTGGCCCGCGGAATCAAAGGCGGAGCGCACGACATCGCGGATCACCTGCTCCGGCAACGCGCTCGAATCGGCGATCATTGCGTTGAGGCCACCCGTCTCGGCGATGAAGGGAACGATGGCGCCGCGCCGATCGGCCAGCGCCCGCTGGATCGCCCAGCCGGTTTCGTTCGAGCCGGTGAACGTCACGCCCATGACGCGCGGATCCTTGACGAGCGCGGCGCCGACCGCTCCGGCGCCCGGCAGCAGGTGCAACACGCCGGGCGGCACACCCGCCTCATTGAGGAGCTCCACGGCGAGAAAGGCGGTAATGGGCGTCTGCTCGGCGGGCTTGGCCAGCACCGGATTTCCGGCCGCGAGCGCTGCAGCCACCTGGCCGGTGAAGATGGCGAGGGGAAAGTTCCAGGGGCTGATGCAGGCGAAGGGCCCGCGCCCGCGCTGGGTGAGGAGGTTGGTCTCGCCGGTGGGTCCCGCGAGCGCGATGGGGGCATCGAACAGGCGGCGCGCCTCGGCGGCGTAGTAGCGCAGGAAGTCGACGGCCTCGCGCACGTCACCCAGGGCGTTCTCGAGCGTCTTGCCGGCCTCGCGCACCATGACGGCGATGAGCCGGGCACGGTCGCGTTCAAAGAGCTCGGCCGCACGATCAAGGACGTGCGCGCGGGCCGAACCGCCAAGCCGGTCCCAAGCGGCCGCCGCGGCGCACGCGCCGGCAATCGCCGCCTCGATGGCCGCCCCATCGGCGGTGCGCACGGTCCCCACGCGGTGCTGCCGGTCGTGGGGGCTGAAGACGAGCTCGACGGCATCGGGCCCCGTCAACAGCCGACCGCCGACGATGGGCGCGGCCGCGTAGAAGCGCTCCAATTCCCCAACGACCTTCGCGACGAGCTCACCGCGCACGGAGGGCTCGCTGAGGGCCAGCCCCGCACTGTTGCGCCGCTCGGGGCCATAGATTTCGGGCGGACGGGGCAGCCGGGGGATCGCCACTTCGCCCGCGGGCGCCAGACTTTCGACGGGATCGCGGATGATCTCCTCGATCGGCGCTGCCTCGTCCGCAAGACGATTGACGAAGGAGGTGTTGGCGCCATTTTCGAGCAGCCGGCGAACCAGGTAGGAGACGAGATCTTCGTGCGGGCCAACGGGGGCGTAGACGCGGCACGGCACGTTGAGCCTGCCCGCTCCTACCACCTCGGCGTAAAGCGCCTCACCCATGCCATGCAGGCGCTGAAACTCGAACACGCGACCCTGGGCCGCCGCAGAGACGGAGGCGATGGTGTGCGCGTTATGGGTGGCGAACTGCGGAAAGAATGCGGCAGGGTCGGCCAACAGCTCACGCATGCACGCCAGATAGGACACATCCGTGTGGCCCTTGCGCGTGAACACGGGGTAGTCGGCGATCCCGCGCTCCTGTGCCCACTTGATCTCGCTGTCCCAATAGGCGCCCTTGACGAGCCGCACGGGAATGGGCTTGCCTTGCTGGTGGGCTAAGCGGCGCAGCCACGCCAAGACGGGCATGGCGCGCTTACCGTAGGCTTGCACTGCCAGGCCGAGCCCGGGCCAGCCGTCGAGTACCGGATCGCAGAAGGCGCTCGCAAACAGGCCGAGGGTGAGGTCGAGCCGGTCCTGTTCCTCCGCGTCCACGGTGAGGCTCAGACCTTGCTCGCGGGCGGTCGCCGCGAGGGCGACGAGCCGCACCAGCAGCTCGCCGCGCAGGCGCACCTCCTTGCCTGGCTCGAAGCGCGGATGGATGGCGGAGAGCTTCACCGACACGCCCGGACGCGCCATCAGGCGGTCGCCATCACGGGGCGGCGGCCCCTTTGCCGCACCAATCGCGGCGATCGCCCCTATGTAGCGGTCGAAATAGCGCTCCGCGTCGGCGGCCGTCTTGGCTCGCTCACCCAGCATGTCATAGGAGAACCGGTAACCCTGCGCCTCGTAGGGGACAGCGCGAGCCAGCGCCTCCTTGATGGTCCGCCCGAGCACGAAGTTGTCGCCCAGGATTTTCATGGCCTGGCGCAGCGCCTGGCGAATGAGGGGTTCACCCGAGCGGGCCACGAGCCGTTTTAGGATGGCAGCGGGCCCTGCGCCCCTATGCCCAGCCAAGCGCACCAGCCGGCCTGTGAGCATCAGCCCGAACGTGGAGGCGTTGACGAAGAGGCTGTCGGAGGCGCCGAGGTGCTTTTCCCATTGCCCCTCGCCGATCTTCTCGGCGATCAGAGCATCGGCGGTCTCCTTGTCGGGAATGCGCAGCAGCGCCTCGGCGAGGCACATCAGGATGATGCCCTCCTCCGAGGTGAGGCCGTATTCGTGCATGAAGGCATCGACCCCGCCGTGCTCGTGGCGGGAGGCTCGCGCCGCCCGCACCAGCTTTTCGGCGAGCCGGGCGACGGCGGCCCGCTCGCCGGGAGCGGCAGCGGCTTTGCCGCGCAGGATCGAGATGAGCGTTGCTTCGTCCGCCAAGAACAAGGCGGCGATCTCGTCCCGGGCCGGCGCTGGGCTCTGCCCGGCGGCTTGGCCAGCCCACTCTTCCCCGACCTCGTGCATATCTCAACCTCAACGGGGATCGACCGATGGCATGGCGGACACCTTAGCAGATCAGCCCTGGCCCAGAGGAGCGGACCGCGTCGGGTCCTTTTGTGCGCGCAAGCTTGAGGCGCCTGGCGCGCCAAAGTTTTTGCGCGCGCCAGGTTGAGCGCACAGCTCGGAGGGGGCGCATGCTTGCAAGCGGGCGGCAGGGGACGCGCTCATGGCTCGAAAACGAGCGCGCGATCGGCTTGCGAGGGTGGCAGCCCTGGGCTGACGGTCCCGTCTCGTAGCTCTTTTGCTCGCGCCCGCGCCAGCTCCGCAAACACTGTCTCCGTGTAGCGTGCCGCGAAGGCATCGATGAGGGCAGGGCTCGAGGCGTCCTTGATTGCGCTCCAAAGAGTTGCCGCTTCGGTCGCTCGCAGCGGCGCAACGCGAAAGACAACAGCGGGTTGGCCACCGGCGCCGAAATAGAAGCGTCGCGTGAGAGCGGAGTGCTCCCAAGGCACCTGCCTGTGATCGGTTTGACGCATCACGTCATTGCGCACGGCGATCAGGATCCAGTTGAGGTCCTCGTTGGAGGTCGAGAGCTGTTTGATGAGCGCCCCCGAATACGGTGAATTGCGACCCTGGCCATCGAGGGCCACGTTTCCAGGCTGGGTCGAAAAGCTGATCAAGGTGCCTGCGCCGCTTTCGATCGCGGCGAGCCCCTGGCCAACCTCGGGGGACTGCGAGCCCATGGAGCGAGCCAGGGTGCGCGCCAGGGGATTGTCGCGGCATGCATCGAAAAAGAGGATGCTCGTGCGCGCCTCCCGCTCCATAGTCCGATGTATGAGGTCGAGCCGCACCATCTCCATGTCCAGCGCCGCGGCGGTGGTAAGCTTGGCGTCGATCGGCACCAGGTAATTCTGACCCGACACCTGGATGCCGTGGCCGGCGTAGAAGAGCAGCCCCACCTCCGCCCCCCACAGGGCTTCGGTGAACTCGCGGATCTTGGCGTCGAACGCCGCCTTGCCGAGGTCGTATCCTTCGACGACCCGAAAGCCTTTTCTCCTGAGGACGATGCTCATGTCGGCCGCGTCGTTGCGCGGATTTTCCAGCCGCTGGCTGTATTGGTAGGCGGCATTGCCGATGACGAGGGCGACGCGCCCGGGCTCTGAACCGCGGTTGGCGCGAGGGGCCTCGGCGATGGGAGCCTGCGCTACGGGGAGAACGACAAGCGCGAAGGACGCCAAGAACATCACCAGCGTCAGCAGCATCGTCAAGACGGCGAATTTGGAGGGCGCCACACCAGGTGCCTGCGACAGGGCACCCAGCATTGCGCGCACCCTGCTCGGCTCGCCCGCGGGCTCGTCATCGGGCACAAGTGGTCCTCGGCCGGCCGCATCCTTGACCGCTTTGGTGAGGGAAATGCCGGCGGCGTGCCTGACGGCCTCGGTAAGCGATGTGCCCTCGCTGCCCATGTCTCATCCGTGACCGAGGAGCTTCGGCCCCAAGCGGCGCGGCGCCCAGCTAAGCCGGCCAAACCTCACCAAACTTCTCAAACAAGAACTTGAAGGCCATCTCGCCGAGCTCCTGGTTGGTGGCGTCGTACTCGGAGGCCAGGCGGCGGATGGCGGCCGCCACGCGCTGATCGACGTAGACGACGATGCCCTTCCGGCCCGATCTGGTGGCTGGGGGCTTGCGCTCGCGGGTGGCCACATTCTTTACGGACTGCGTCATGGACTGTCCTGAGCGCTGCCGAGGCCGCCGATCCAATGGCGTTAGGCGGCCGGCCGAGGCTTTGATGGCGTCGGTCATCGAAGGCACCGCGGGCTCCATGTTACTGTGCCTCGGCATCGCCGCTGTCGCGCGCCCAGAGGGCTTCGTAGAGCGCGATAACTTCTTTCGCTGCCGTGCCATGTCTCTCCGTCTCCGTGACACCGCGGCCGGTCTTTAGGCCGAGCGCGAGCGCCGGCAGATCGCTCAATTGCTCGGGCAGCACTTCGAGCTTGAGGCGGCTCGCGGCGCGCAGGCTGTCCTTGATCGCGGTCTCCTTGTGCCGGCCGGCCGGCACCGCGTTGAGAATGACGACCGCCCGGTGACGCGCTTTGCCCAGATTGATGAGATCGAGCGAGTCCTCGAGCGCCTGCAGATCGAGAATGGTGCTCTTCAAAGGCACCAAGATTGTGCTCGCCGCCTTAACCGCGGGAATGATCGCTTTATCGAGCTTGGGAGGGGTATCGATCAACACCAGTTCGGCGCCGAGCCTGCCTGCGGTCTTCAGCATGTCGGCAAGCTTCTGGTAGGGGCCAGCAGCAACACTGGGATCGTCTTTGCTGCCGGTGGCACGCTGGCGAATGGCGTGCCAGCGCTCGGCCGATTGCTGCGGATCGAGATCGATCACCAGCACCTTTCGGCTTCTGGCGGCCGCGATCGCCAATTGCAGGGCGAGTGTGGTTTTGCCGCTGCCGCCCTTCTGGCTGACGATGCTCCATACCTTCATCCCACCCATCCCCGAGTTGTGCTAGCACTTTATCGCTAGCACAGCCTAAGGCGCTAAGGAAGGGCCAAGGCGGCAGCAGCAAACGCCATGCGGGCAATGTGCGAAGTTGGGGGCGGCGAGCCGGTGCGAGCGCGTGCGGAGGTCGAGGCGTGCCCGCCTCGCGCGGCGAGCCTCAGGTGAGCGCTGGCAGCCCCGGCAAGTAATTCCTTGCCGTCAGTGCATGGAAGCGCCACACCAGCAGCGCGGCATAGACGGCGGTGCCCAGCGACAGGCCGATCCACACGCCGACGGCACCGAGCTCCATTTTGAAACCAAACCACAGGCAGCTGACGAAGCCGACGAGCCAGTAGCTCAGGATCGCCGTGACGAGCGGCATCCGCGTGTCGTTGAGGCCACGCAGCGCGCCGCCGGTGGCCGCCTGCACACCATCGGAGATGAAGAAGCTGGCTCCGAGCGCCAGCAGGGTCGCCGCGAGTTCCGTCGTCGCGGCCGACTGCGGTTGCTCTGCGCCCAGGAAGAGCTGCGGAATTGCGCGCCGGGTTGCCCCGACGACCAAGGTCATGGCGGCCATGAAGCCCGCCGCCACGGCGATGGCGACGAAACCGGCGCGGCGCGTGCCGAGGGGGTCGCGGCGTCCGGCGGCTTGGCCGACCCGCACCGTGGCCGCGAGGGCGATGCCCAGAGGCACCATGTAGAGGAGGGCCGCGACCTGAAGGGCGATCTGGTGGGCGGCGACGGCGCTCGTGGAGATACGGCCCATCAGCAATGCGGCCGCGGCAAAGAGCCCGAACTCCAACAGCAGCGCCCCGGAGATCGGCAAGCCCACGACCACGAGCTTGGCCAGCAGCCGCCAATCGGGGCGCCAAAGCCGCCCGAGCACCCGGTATTTTCGGAACGGCCGACGCGTAGAGGCAATGCCGATCGCTGCAACGCACATGCCGGCATCAATCAACGCGGTGGCGAGCCCGGCGCCGAAGAGGTCAAGCCCCGGAACGCCGCATGCGCCGTAGATGAGCAACCAGGCCAGCGCCGCATTGGTGGGAATGGCGGCGAGCGTGATCCACAGCGCCGGCTCCGGCCGGTTCACCGCCCCCATGAAGTTGCGCAAGGCAATGAACGTCCAGGCCGGGATGATGGCCCAGGCCATGCCGGCAAGATAGCGCCCGGCAAGCGCCGCCGAATGGGGGTTTTGACCCAGAGCCACCAGGATGTCCTCGCCGCGAAATTGCACAAGCGTCATCGGCACGCCCAGGATGACCGTCGCCCACAGGCCGACGCGCAGGGCCCGCCGCACCATGCGTGGCTGGCGGGCGCCAAAGGCCTGGGCCGCCAGCGGCGCCACGGCCGCGACAATCCCCATACCCAGGGTGAAGGCAGCAAACAGCACCGTGTGGGCTAACGCGGCCGCGGCGAGCGCCTCGTCCCCGAGGCGCCCAATCAGCACCAAGTCGGTCGTCATCATGACGATCTGGCCGAGCTGGGTCAGCGCCATCGGCAGGGCCAGGCGGACGGTCTGGCTCAGCTCAGCGCGCCAAACACCGCCTTCCGCCGACACCGGGGCGCCGGCGGCGCGTGGGGTCTCCAGCGATGCCATGGCCGCAACATAGGGCTCGCGGCTCAAAAGGGAAGCGCAGGCCGGCTGTTGGCATCGCCACCCTTGCCATCTTGAGCCGCGCGTGCGACGTGAGCCGGCCTGGGTTTGAGGGATTCGCCAAGAGCCGCGGCTCCCCGGTGTGTGGCGTTGTTGGGAACGGCCATAATTGCGCCAGCAACGGGTAGAAACGCATGCCAGCTTTCCGTCTGGGCGCTTTGCGCGACCTTTTTGGCAAGTCCGACGGGTCCAACCGGCGCAAGCCTGCGGAGGCGATCAGCAAGCTGGAGATGCTCCAGCAGGCGGCGCAAGCCCAAGGCGAGGCGCCGATCGAAAGAAATGCGAACGAAGAAACTGCGCAGGACATGAAGGCTGATACAAAGGAGAAGTCGGCTCGTGCAGCCCGCAAATCGGGCGACGCCTCCGAGAGCTACACCGCCGCCGACATTGAGGTCCTGGAAGGCCTGGAGCCCGTCCGTCGCCGCCCCGGGATGTACGTTGGTGGCACGGACGAGAAGGCGCTGCACCACCTCTTTGCGGAGGTGATCGACAACAGCATGGACGAGGCAGTGGCCGGCCACGCCACCTGGATCGAGGTGTGCCTAGAGGAAGACGGCTTCCTCTCCGTTACCGACAACGGCCGCGGCATCCCCATCGATCCGCACCCGAAATTCAAGAATAAATCCGCCCTTGAAATCATCATGACCACGCTGCACTCGGGCGGCAAGTTTGACAGCAAGGTCTACAACACCTCCGGTGGGCTGCACGGCGTCGGCGTGTCGGTGGTGAACGCGCTCTCCGAGAAGCTCGAGGTGGAGGTGGCGCGCGGCCAGCAGCTCTATGCCATGCAATTCGCACGCGGTGCGCCGCTGGGCAAGCTCAAGGGCCTCGGGGCCATCAAGAACCGGCGCGGCACGAAGGTTCGCTTCAGGCCGGACGAAAAGATCTTCGGCAAAGGCGCCACCTTCAGGCCGGCGCGTCTGTTGCGGATGGCGCGATCCAAGGCCTACCTCTTCGGCGGCGTGGAGATCCGCTGGCGGTGCGATCAGAGCCTGATCAGCGACGACACGCCGGCGCAAGCGACCTTCCATTTCCCGGGCGGCTTGAAGGAGTATCTGGAAGCCACCATCGAGGGCCAGACGCGCGTCGCCAAGGACATCTTCGCCGGCCGCGTGGAAAAGCCAGGCGGCCATGGCTCGGTGGAGTGGGCGGCCTGCTGGGTCGCCGACGAGGATGGCTTCCTCAATTCTTACTGCAACACGATCCCAACACCGGAGGGGGGCACGCACGAGAACGGCTTCCGTTCGGCACTTGGCAAGGCCCTGCGCGACTTCGGCGAGCGCGTGGCCAATAAGCGTGCCGCCAACGTCACGGCTGACGATGTGCTGGGCACGGCCGCGGCCATGCTCTCGGTGTTCATTCGCGAACCCGAATTCCAGGGCCAGACCAAAGACAAGCTCGCCACTCAGGAGGCCTCGCGCATCGTCGAAAGTGCGGTCCGCGACGCCTTCGACCACTGGCTGGCTGACAGCCCGCAGCAGGCCAACAAGTTGCTCGATTGGGCCATCGATCAGGCCGAGGAGCGCCTCAAGAGGAAGCGCGAGAAGGAGGTCGGGCGGCAAAATGCCACGCGCAAATTGCGGCTTCCCGGCAAGCTGGCCGACTGCAGTCTCAACTCCAAGCAGGGCACGGAGATCTTCATCGTCGAGGGCGACTCTGCGGGTGGCTCGGCCAAGCAGGCCCGCGACCGCGAGCGACAGGCCGTGCTGCCCCTGCGCGGAAAGATCCTCAACGTCGCCAATGCCTCATCGCAAAAGTTGTCTCAGAACCAGCTGCTGTCGGATTTGATCCAGGCGCTCGGCGTTGCCACGGGCACGCGCTACCGCGACGAGGATTTGCGCTACGAGCGCGTGATCATCATGACGGATGCGGACGTGGACGGAGCGCATATCGCCTCGCTTCTCATCACCTTCTTCTTCCAGGAGATGCCCGAGCTCATCGAACAGGGCCATCTCTTCTTGGCCATGCCTCCGCTCTACAAGCTCACCCACGGACCCAAGTCGGTCTACGCGCGAAACGATAAGCACAAAGACGATCTCATGAAGCGCGAGTTCCCGGCCAATGCCAAGGTGGAGATCAACCGCTTCAAAGGGCTGGGGGAGATGAATGCCAGCCAGCTCAAGGAAACGACCATGGACGCCTCCAAGCGCTCATTGCTGCGTGTGGAGATTGCCGATGAGCGCTCGGAGGTCAGCGATGCCGTCAGCGCGCTGATGGGCTCCAAGCCCGAGGCGCGCTTTCGCTTCATCCAGGAGCGGGCCGCGTTCGCCAAGGATTTGGACATCTGAGCTGGCAGACGAATGTGGGCCGGCAAGCCCCGTCGACGGGGTCGGTCCGATGGGCCCTTGTGAGGCGAGCGCCAAGATCTCCACATGCCCGGCCAGGCCGCCCGCGATTGACCGGCGCCACGCGCCAAGGGCGCGCGAAACAGGCGCGATGCGCCCTGCGCGGCTTGGAGCTTTGGTAACCGCAGCCGTCACCGACGGCGCCAGCGGCCTTGGCAATTGGGTCCGGGTCATCGTTGCTGGACCGGCCCGCTGCGCCGCTGCCGAGGCAGCGGGCCGCTCGTTGTGGGTCGGGAGAGCCTCAAGAGAGCCGGCAAGCCCCGGATCATCGAGCGCACGCCACCTCAAGCCGTCGACCGCGCGGGGCCTAGGGGGTCGATGCGCTAAAGGAAGGCTTAGCTGTCGGGCGCGCGCTGGGGCTGTCGGCGGGCCCGCTC